>Ga0075304_1000040_pt1 | contig 34328 bp, 26 predicted proteins | sample Joice_CattailNLA_FD_120067 | JGI IMG/M metagenome (GOLD analysis project Ga0075304, IMG submission 120067) | Natural and restored wetland microbial communities from the San Francisco Bay, California, USA, that impact long-term carbon... | ecosystem: Environmental > Terrestrial > Soil > Wetlands ... | reverse complement strand
GCAATTATCCGCTCCGGCCAGTGGGAACGGGCACAACACTTCGGTTCGGATCCATCTGCCGGGGAAGAAATCCAAAATGTTCACACCAACGTTGGTTTGATGGATGTCTCCACCCTGGGAAAATTCCGGCTTATGGGCAAGGATGCGCTCAAGATGCTGCAACGAATCTACGTCAGCGACCTGGGCCGTCTTGCACCGGGCCGCCTCAAATATTCGGTGCAATGCAATGAGGACGGCTGCCTTATCGATGATGGCCTGATAACCAAAAGAGGCGACAATGACTATTACTTCACGACGACTTCCGCACGGGCGGCTGCGACCCTGGAATGGTTCTCCTATCACTGCCGCTTCGAAGACTGGGACTGTCACCTTGTCAATCTAACCGATGCCTGGGGGGCGATCAATCTGGCAGGTCCCGCTGCCCTGCAAGTTCTGACCGGGGTGGTCAAAAATCAAAGGGTCAAAAACGCATTGCCGGCCATGGACTATATCGAGGCAACGCTTCCTGATGACATCCCCGTCAGGCTGCTTCGGGTGAGGTTTGTGGCAGATTTAAGCTGGGAGATACATGCCCCGGCCAGCGCCCTGGCCGCCGTCTGGGAGCTGCTCTGCAGTGCCGGCTGGGATTTGGGAATCAAGCCTTTTGGACTGAAAGCTCAAAATGTTCTTCGGATTGAAAGGGGTCATGTCATCATCGGGGAAGATACGGAATTGCGAACCACCCTTTTGGATATCGGCCTGGGATTTTTGTGGGAACGAAATAAAAGAGGGACCAAAACCGTCGGGACAGCAGCCCTGCTCCAAACCGAAGACCAACCGGGCCGGATGAAACTAATCGGCTTTAAAATGGATGACCCTTCACAAACACCGCCGGCAGGAGCCATCATTGTCGACAGTCAGGTTCGAGGCTACGTCACATCCTCGTGTTATAGTCAAAGGCTGCAGCAGTCAATCGGCCTGGCGCTTGTTGAGGAGCCGAACGCCCGGCCGGATGGTCGGCTGGAGATTTTCGTCGGCGGTCCGGATCGCCGTCGCCTGGGGGCTACCGTCCATAAACGGGCATTTTGCTAACCCGGCAATAATTCGGGGAATACAAGGGGCCATCCATGCGAGATCATAAAAGGCAATCACCACTGGAAAAGGCCTGCCGTAGCGGGAAGTTCCCGGCGGGTAATTTGATATAAAAAAGGGTGGTTCATTGCCGTAAATGAACCACCCTTGATTAGGAGGTAAATGGAGAATTAGTATGGCATTACCGTTCTCCAACGGGAGGTTTTGTGGAGACTCCCAGATTACAAATAAGGGATGAACTTATTCATAACGTATTTTAAAGTAATACCACATTATGGTACGTCAAGGGCCGGGGCAAAAAAAATTCGTACTGCTTTCCATTATTATGTCCCGAAAGAAGGATTGTGGTATAAGTGGTTGTAGAAAAAAACGTTTCAATACCAATCCTTTTTTTGGCAACCACTAAAAGAGGCTTGTATGGCTGGCATGTTCTGGTGGATCCGGCAGGTTGTTTTGATATTAATAGGTGCCTTTTTCTTGTATTACGGCATCCAACTGCTTATCTCGTCCTATGATCTTAAAGACCCTTTTATCTTTATCATGACCTTTTTTGCCGCCAATTTTATTATCCTTATCAGCGCAACTATTGTCTTCGGTTTTGCCTACCGCATCGTTATCGCTTTCCGTCAGTCTAAAAAAGTCGATGAGAAATAAATTGTAAATTTGTTTTCAGCAGCATTTGCAAAATACCATCCGCATCCTTTAAGTCGGGAATAACTTTTTCAGCACCGGCCGATAGTAATTGATCGGCTGTAAATACGCCGGTTGTGACACCTATCGGCACAATACCGGCCTCCCGACCGGCCTGCATATCCTGCGGGGCATCACCAAAATGGAAGGCCCGCCGCCGGCTGCCGAAACTAAATTGCTCCTCGGCCCTTTGGATAGCGATCTTCACCAGACTGGTCCGACTGATATGATCGGAACCGAACCCGCCAATTTTGAAAAAGTGGCCGATTCCAATTTTTTTCAATTTGGCCCAGGCGATCTTTTCCAGGTTGCCGGTAACCAACCCAAGAATGCTGCCGCATTGTTCCAGTTTGGATATCAAATCAAATACGCCTTTCATTATAACGATCTTCTCGGATTTTACGATCTCAGCATATTTACGCGGCATGCTTTCCATGCAATCTGTCAGGCGTGATTTGATAGTGGCTCTATCAATCTCATATTTCTCTAATATCCGGGTAATTATTTCCTGGTCCGTCATGCCGTGATGATTGATGACATCAATTCGCGCCTCCAGCCCGTAGATTTCCGCGATGGACAGCAGCAGGGCCTCGACATGCCCGCTGGAACTTTGAATCAGGGTATTGTCGATATCAAAAAAAACTAAAAGTCCCTTAGTCATAACGATTGCCTTCCAGAAAAATCAGTTTGGATTTCCCTGGGGCCTTTTCGCTTTAACGATGAAAATCAATATAAGCCCCAAAATTATATAGAGAAGCCCGGCCGTTACTATCAGAAATTTCGGGCCGGCGCAGAGGCGCGCCAGTGCCGGCCACAGGTTTTCAGTGGATCCCAGCAGCACCCGAATGAGGGCATAATTCTCGATGGCATCCAGAATTGCGGCTAAAAACTGAGCCCACGCCAAAAGGGCCCCGATTGGCAGAAGTATCTTTACCCTGTATTGCAGAGCGCGGGCCACCAGCACACAGCCCAATCCAATACAAATGGCATAGGTAACCAGGAAAAGGTAGTCGAAACCAAGGCTCAATCCGGCAGATATCAGGCCTTTTTCGCCCCATGATGCCATCATCTGTTGCGCAATCTCGAATGTCCCGGCAAATTCAAACGAGACAATCCCCTGGGGGGCAGTTTCATTGACCAGCGGGTGACCGATGATATTCATAGACATCATGGTTGCCAGGGTAAAAACAAAAATACCTAAGAATGCACGTTTTTGCCCGGGTTCGGACAGCCATACAAAAGGATGGCGGACGATCATCTGTAAATCTCCTTTTATCGGGGTCTATTTCCCAGGTTTCGGAAAAGAATCTCTTTGGCCGCAGGAATGACGGAAAATTCTTGTTTTCCTATAACAGCAATTGCGCTCCGGGTTCAATTAGAATCTGAAATCCTGATAGAATTATTTGAACTGCAGAGAAAAATATTCGCGGACAATATCCTTACGGACTAAGGAGGAGGGGGGAGGAACCTATTTCCTCCCCCCTTGGAGGAAGCACGGGCGGAGTGGGGGAAACCGTGCAACAGCTTCGACTTTGGAGTTAAAGTATATTACTCATGGTCCGCAGTCGGAAATGATGGATGGCGGCAGAGCTCACAGAGTCACACAATGTTTTTTCATGTGAATAAAAAATAATTTCTCCCGCGGAGGCGAGAATTGAAAAATCCCAAAATGGTCAACGAGATATATTTCGAATCTCTTCGGGGGCCAATAACTCCCCGCCGTGCAAACGGTCGGGTGATCTTCCTGATCTCCCCCCGTAGAAAATCAGGAAAATTTTTTGTGTGCACTCTGCAAGCTCGTGCCATATAGCAAAGCAAGAAGCATTCCATATTGGCCGACTAACTCCTATTTCAACAAAATTTCAGCGCCTTATGCCTATGGTGGCCAATACGCAGACGGGGTATTTCATTCTGTCAAACTGTATTTTTGTATAAGCTGGGGTATATGTTTGTGCACCTCGATTTTCATCGTTCACAAAAAACCAACCCGGTTGTCTATAAAAATGCACAGTTTATATTGCCCCAGTGATCAGTATGGACTATTTTTTGGTTAACCCATTGATATTTCATATATTATCTAATAATCAATTTTTTGGAACGCTTCTTGCGTTAAATAAAAGGTTTCCCTATACAAGCATTATACCGCTTTTCAAAATGAGTTCCGATATGGTAATCCGACAGGCAGACATGGCCGCCGAGTCGATTCCCGGAATTCCCGGGTTGGGAGTAAATTATGAAGAAGGCTTTTATATTTTTTTCGATTCTGGTTCTTTATGGTTTTAATTTCAACATTTGTTATGCGTCACAGGATATCAAAATTTTGGTGAAGCAGCCGAACACCCGGCTAAGCTACAATATCATCGAGGATGGCAAAGTTCTGGTATCGATAAAAGATGCCCAGGGGGAGCCCATCCGGGGTCTGAAACCAGAAGATTTTACAGTGGGGCGTGGAATCCAAAAGGCGGATATCCTCTCGGCCGAATCGCTTGAGAGCACAAAAGATATCCCTTTGAATATCGTGCTGGTTATCGACAACTCATTCTCAATGCAAGAACGCCATGCGGTTGAACCGCTTCTTCTGGCTCTGGATGAATTTTTTAAAACGCTTCGCCCCTTAGACAATATTCACCTGGTCGTGTTTGATGATCAGCCCAAGGTAATGGTTCGAGAAATACCGCTTCATGCCCGGTCATTCAATTCCAGTGATACTTCGAAGCTAAAAAATTTTTTAAAAGAATCCCATGGACGGGGTTTAACAGGCAAAACTTACCTGTATGAGGCCATGCTCGCCGGCATGGATATTATTCGCAAGATACCGGCCGAAGAAAATAAGTTCCTGGTGGTATTTTCAGACGGAGAGGACCTTAACAGCGCCGTTCCGCCCGCCATCATCAAAAATGAAGCCCAGGGAATCGAAAATTTTGAAGTATTTTGTGTCGATTACATGCCCGGTCCCAAATTGGACCGCTTTCTGGCATCTTTTTCCGAAGACCATAACGGCCGCATCTGGAAAGCCACCTCGTCCTCAGAGCTGGCCCCTATTTTCAAGGCTTTTACCTCGACTTTGCTTTATCGCTATCTCATTTCGTACCGCCTGCCCGATCCCGTGATTGTTGATCCGGCCGGATTAAACTTTGACATGCTGACCATGGTCGATGGCTCGCCGGTCAAAAACTACATTTTCTTTGAGGCCGGCCAGAGTGAAATTCCTGCCGGCTACACCCTGTTTAAGGACAAATCGGAGGCGGCATCCTTTGATGAGACCTCATTAAAAAATGCCTGGGACAAATATCTCAACATATTAAATATAATTGGTCAGGACCTTACCCGGCAATCATCAGTCCGTATCACGATTACCGGCTGTAATGCCGATAGCGGTAATGAAAAGGACAATCTTGATCTGTCGCGCTGCCGGGCGGAGACCGTCAGCACCTATCTCAGCGAGTATTGGGGTATTGACAAATCCCGCATGGCGATCAAATCCCGTAATTTGCCGGAAAAGGCAACTCCCATGGATTTAATCGGTGCCCGTCCTGAGAATCAGCGGGTGGAAATTGAATACGACTCGGCTGCGATGCAGGCCGACGCTCCGGATAAATTTATAGCGGAAATAAACGGCCAGCGTGAAATCTCAATTCGCACGAACATCCTGTTTGAAAGCGGTTTTCGTGAATGGCAGCTAACCATTTTAGGTGATGACCAGCCGCTGAAAACATTCAACGGCACCGACAGTATCGAACCCCTGTATAGGTTTGCCCTGAATGACCTGGATATGGAAAAACTCGTAGGGCTTAAGACCCTGGGGGTCACCGCCCGGGTTGTGGATGACCAGGGCACGGTCAGTGAAACGGATACCGTCCTTTTACCGATAGCGGTCACCAGCCAGGGCTGGGTTGATAAACTGGTGGGTCCCCCCCGGGGTTCTGTATCCATTGAGCCGGCAAGCTTAACCATCGAGGAATTGACAACCATCGACAGCTCGCCGTTTCTAAATTATATCTACTTCACCGAAGGCGCCAGTGATATCCCGGCCGGCTACAAGCTATTCAGCAGTCAGACCGACACCCGCACCTTTGATGAGCGCAATTTAAAAGACACCATGCAAAAGCATCATCATATTCTAAACATCCTCGGTCAGCGCCTGGTAAAGCATCCGGAGGCACGCCTTCGTATTGTGGGCTGCAATTCGGATCGCGGGGTTGAACGCGGGAAACTTGATCTTTCCCGCAGCCGCGGGGAAGCGGTAAAAGCATACTTGAGATACATCTGGGGTATCGATCCCGCCCGGATGGATGTAGAAGCCCGCAACCTGCCGGAGGTCGCAAGTGCTGCCAATCTCAGCCAAGGCCAGGCGGAAAATCAGCGGGTTGAAATCTATTCCGACGCTCCCGCGTTGCTTGATGTCATAAAAAGTACCTATGTACAGGCAATCTGTAATGCGGAAGAAATTCGCATCTCGCCGCAGATCCAATCAGGATACGGCATCGCCAAATGGTCCCTGATTTTGACCGGCGACGGCAATTCCATAGGATCACTTCAAGGCCAGGGGGACCTTGAACCGGCCTATTCTCTGATGATAAAAGATATCGATTTAAGCCGGATCAGTTTATCCAAATCGGTCACGGCTGACATCGAGGTTACCGACCTCAAGGGTCAATCCCTTAAGATGACGGCGGACGCCGCCGTACAGTTTATCAAAAGAGAAGAGCGCATGGCCCAGAAAAAAGGATACCGGGTTCTGGAAAAATACGCCCTGATCCTGTTCGACTTTAACCGCTCCGATATCAAAGCGCACAACAAAGAAATTGTTGACCGAATTGTCGACCGAATCAAAGAGATTCCAACGGCCAAGGTCAGCATCATCGGTCATACGGATTCCATCGGAAACCAGGATTACAATGTGGCCCTTTCCATAAAGCGCGCCCGGGCGGCTTATGATCAGATTTTGGCGGGAGGGATTCAGAAAGGTGAAAACCTTACCTATGCCGGCACCGGTCCGCTCGACCCTCTTTTCGACAATGAGCTGCCCGAAGGCCGTGCGCTCAACCGCACCGTAACAGTCACCCTTGAGTATGAGCAGGAGTAGTGTAATGGTTGAATGAGTTGATTGGTTGATTTAGTTGATTAGGTTGAACGTCTGAATAGTCAGAAAACAAAAAATGACACAATCCGCTTCCCCTAATCAACAAATCAACTAATCAACCAATCAACTGGCCGGAGGCCTCCGGCCTCCCCACGGCCGTGCCGCCTCAAGCTGGGCGGCCAGGCGGAACAGGGTGGCCTCGTCGCCGAAACGGCCGATAAAGTGGGAGCCCACCGGCAAATTAGCGGCATTCCAGAATAGCGGAACGGACATGCCCGGTTGTCCTGTCATATTGCAAAGCGGTGTAAAGCAGGCAAACAAGCTAGATCGGTAAAGGCCATGCAAGGGGTTGTCCGGTGGTGAGTCAAAGGAGCCCAGGGGTAAGGGAGGTTCGGCCAGTGTCGGGGTCAGCAATATATCATAATCCCGGAAAAACCTGGCAACTTCACGACTGACGCTTTGCAGGGTCTGCAGCGCAAGAATATAATCCGCTGCACTGTATTTCTCGCTCATCTCCCTGAGCGCCCAGGTAAGCGGTTCAACCTGCTCCCGGGCGGCCCCCAGGATCTTTAGGGTAGAGGCAGTGCCGGCCGACCATAAAACACTAAAAGCATTAAATAGCATCTCGGCATCAAGCGGCAGGTTTTTTTCTTCAACTTCATGCCCGAGTTCGGTGCACAATTTTGCCGTGTCCTCCAGGGCCTGCAAACAATCGGCATGTACCGTCACATCGGCAGCAGCCTTGGTGCTAAAGGCAATTTTCAGCCGGCCGGGATCTGCTCCAACTTCCTGAAGATACGGACGCCCGGGGGGCGGTGCCCAGTAGGGGTCCCCCACATCAGGGCCCGCGGTTGCATCAAGCAGAGCGGCGCTGTCTCTAACCGAGCGGGTAAGAGCATGTTCGGCAACCAGTCCGCTCATAAGATCGCCAAAATCAGGACCCAGGGGATTGCGGGCCCGGGTCGGTTTAAGCCCGAAAACACCGCAGCAGGAAGCCGGAATGCGAATAGACCCGCCACCGTCGTTGCCATGGGCCATGGGCACCATGCCCGCTGCAACCGCTGCAGCGGATCCGCCACTGGAGCCGCCCGTGGTGTGGTCGGTATTCCATGGATTGCGACAGGGACCGAAGAGCAGTGGCTCAGTCGTCGGAAGGATACCGAATTCCGGCGTATTGGTCTTGCCGACGATGATCAGGCCGGCCCGTTTGTACCTGGCCACCAGTTCGCTGTCGTGATCCGGCACAAAGCCCTGCAACAGCTTCGATCCCAGTGTCATCCTGACCCCCGCAAATGATGCCAGGAGGTCTTTTAAAAGAAAAGGAACGCCGCCAAAGGGTCCTGCCGGCAACTTCTGGACGGCTGCCGTTCGTGCAAGTTCATACATCGGCGTTACAACAGCATTGAGGGCGGGGTTTGATTGTTCGATGCGGGCAATGGCGGCTTCCACCAGTTCGATGGGCTTAACCTCCTTTTGCCGCACCAGTTCAGACTGGGCCACAGCATCCAAAAAAGCGACATCATCCAGTGTTGCCATAGGTATTCCTCCTCTTAATTCAGAACGCTCGAGGCAGATCTTATCCTAACGAATATGAAAAGGTTGACATTCAGATAATTTTTTTTACTACGACCCACTGGATTAATCAATACCCTCTGTTGACACTAAATCTATAATTATTTATGTTTCGATAGCTGTTTGTAAATTAGTTGCAGAACCTTATAGCAGGAGATTATCAATGACCGAAAAAATTTATCAGCCCGGTGAAAGTTATAGCTATCCGCTCATCATTAAAAAATTGCTGAACGATTCGCTGATAAAATCTCCGGAGCGCGAAATCGTATACGCCGATAAGCTCCGCTACACCTATCGGGATCTCAATCAACGCATCGGCAAGCTGGCCAATGGATTGACGGAACGGGGTGCTGCTGCGGGTGACACAATTGCCGTATTTGATTATGACAGCCACCGTTACCTGGAATGCTTTTTTGCCATCCCGATGATCGGCGCTGTGCTGCAAACCGTCAACTGGCGATTATCCGCCGAGCAAATCGCCTATACCATCAACCACGCCGAAGCCAAAATGATCATTATCAATGGTGATTTTCTGCCGATACTTGAAGAAATATACAATAAACTCGAAACAGTAAAAACAGTGGTGGTCATCGCCGAAAAGGGCGCCTCCCCGGACACAAAAATAGGCCCGGCCGCCGAATTTGAATCGTTGATGCAATCCGCTTCCGGGTCCTTTGATTTCCCGGACCTTGACGAAAACACCAAGGCCACTACGTTTTACACCACCGGCACCACCGGGAATCCCAAAGGGGTTTACTTTACCCACCGGCAACTGGTGCTTCATACCCTGGCGGTAGCAGTCGAATGTGGTGCGTTCCACACCACCGGTCGCTTTCGATCCAACGATGTGTACATGCCGCTGACTCCGATGTTTCACGTTCATGCCTGGGGCTTTCCTTATGTGGCGACCCTGCTCGGTGCCAAACAGATCTATCCCGGGCAGTATGAACCCCAAAAACTGTTGAATCTGATTCAAACTGAAAAGGTCACCTTTTCCCACTGTGTGCCGACCATTCTGCAAATGCTGTTAACCAGCCCGGGTGTTAAAGACGCGGATCTGTCAAGCTGGAAGGTTATTATCGGCGGTGCCAGACTGCCCAAAGGGCTTGCCAAAGCAGCCCGGGATCTTGGCATAGAAATTAACGCCGGCTACGGGATGTCGGAAACCGGCCCGGTGATGACGGCGGCCACCCCCAAAGAAGATATGCTGGACTGGCAGGCGGATAGGTTGCTGGACATCACGATTAAAACCGGCAAACCCATACCGCTGGCTGAAGTTGAGGTGGTCGATTCCGCTGGCAATATTTTGCCCCACGACGGCGTGTCGACCGGCGAAGTCGTGATGCGATCCCCCTGGCTGACCCGGAGTTATTTCAAGGCGCAGGATAAAACCAAAGAGCTCTGGCGCAACGGCTGGCTGCACAGCGGCGATGTCGGTTACATCGGTGAAGACGGTTACCTGCAGATTACCGATCGCATCAAAGACGTCATCAAAAGCGGCGGTGAGTGGGTGTCATCACTGGACCTGGAGAATTTATTAAGCCAGCATGAAGCCGTGCTCGAGTCAGCTGCCATCGGGATGCCGGATGAAAAGTGGGGCGAACGGCCACTGATGATTGTCACCCTTAAACCCGAATTTCAGGGCAAGGTCAGTGAAGAAGAATTAAAGGCGTTTATGAAAAAAGGTTCTGAAGAAGGCAAACTCCCGAAATACGGGGTTCCCGGCCGCTATTTGTTTACGGATGGCATTCCGAAAACCAGCGTCGGGAAATTGGATAAAAAATTACTTCGGAAACAATACCTATAAATGGCGATCAGTTTGCTTGATCGGTTAAATTGGAAAGGGAGGTAATAAATGAAGACAGACCTGTTCACTAAATCCGTTAAAATTCAAGGGTCGATTCGTATTCTTTTGTTGGTCGCGGTAATGAGCGTTTTTTTAACCAGTAATTTGCTTGCTAAAACCGCAAGGGAGATTGATGTCAGCGTCGATGTTGCAATCGAACGCTTTCACAAGCAAATCATCGGAGCCAAGGAGTTGATTAAGGCATCTAGGGGAATGCTGGTTATGCCGAATGTTGTTAAAGGGGCATTTATAATCGGGGGTGAATATGGAGAAGGCGCTCTGCGCATCGACGGAAAATCAGTTGATTATTACAATACCATCTCTGGCTCCATTGGTTTTCAAATCGGAGGGGAGGCTAAGGATATTATCCTTTTGTTTATGACTGACGAAGCTATTCAGCAGTTTAGGGCAAGCAGCGGCTGGGAGGCCGGGGTCGATGGCAATGTTGCCTTAATCACTATTGGAGCAGGCGAACGGGCGGATACGACGACCTCAAAAGATCCCATTGTTGCCTTCGTATTTGATGCCAAAGGTCTCATAGCCGACATCTCCTTAAAAGGCGCAAAATTTACCAAATTAAATATAGCAAAATAAACCAGCCATAGAATCATATCCAGTAGATTCGAGGTTCCTTTCGCAGCGGCAGCCGTTGGTACCTCAATTTGGGGTAGCCGACCATCACCGCACCGAACGCCTTGTGATCCGATGGTAACCCCAGGGCTTCAAACAGCGGCGGGTATGAGTTGACCGCTGAGAAGAAATAGCCGCCCCAGCAGGTTCCCAGGCCGACCGTGGGTGCGTACAATTCCAGATAGCTCAACGCCGTGGCACTGTCCTGGGGGCCGAGCACATAATCTTTGTCGCCGTGGACCAAAATAACGTGGGGCGCACCGCGGCAGATCCGCTCCTGCCCGCCGTCCCATGATTCCACCACCCGCGGCAGCCCCCTTTCCCCGGCCTGCTGCGGATACTTCTTAATGATCGACCGCATCCAGTCAATCACCATTTCGGCCATTTTTCTAACGTCAGCCGGACTTTGGACCACCGTCCAATGCCAGGCCTGGTTGTTTTTGGCAGAGGGCGCATAGCAGGCGATTTCCAGCAGCTTTTCCAGTTTTTCGCGCTCCACCGCCTTGTCCTTGAAATTACGAATCGAGCGGCGCGATCGCAAAAATTGCTCGGCCTGGTCCCGGCTCAGGACAAGCTCCTTGCTGATGGAGGCGCATTCCCCGGTTTTAAGCCAATCCAGGCTGAAGGCACCGGTGGGGCATACCGCCACACAATGGCCGCAGGCCAGACAGTATTCTTTAAAATCTGTCACGGGTGCCGGCAGTTCATTCGGTGAGGTCAGCTCGATGACTGCCGCCGGGCAGGCTTTGACACAAATTCCATCCCGGTTGCATTTTTCAGGGTCAATCGTAATTGGTTTCATGGGTTCTCCTTTGGATTTTTTTTATTCGCTGGATATCAGGAATCCGCAATGGCGTCAAAGAAATATCATGCTTATAGCGGTATATAGTGGTTGTTAAAAAAACGTTCCGGTATTCAAACGTTTTTTCTTACAACCACTTATACCAGCCGGAATGTTTTTATGAAAAGCGGTATAAACCTTGACTTGAAAAAATAGGCTATGCTATTGGGTTAGGTATAACAATTTAACGTAACACCTGCAAAAAGAGAGAACCAATGATTAATCTTTTGCAAAACCCTTTCTTTATCCAAAAAAGCAGGGTTTTATTTTTTGCAGCGTTTCAATCCGGGTGCTCAGCAGCAGCTAACCGTGAATCACCATCCGATCGTACCATCCACCCACACCACCCAATCAAAAAAAAGCCGAGGGCCCATGGCCGATCTCTCACTGGAAAAAGTGCTCTGCCTCTTAGGCGTCCAGCACATTAAAGGCTCCGGCAAGGAGCTGAAAATGCTGTGCATCCGCATCAATGAACTGGTCGAATTAAACGGGGAAGATTGGGTAAAGGAAAGCAGACAGAGCCTCCTGGATGAGTGGGAATATATTGTGAGCCAGGAAATTATTGGCGGATCGGGGGGTAATATAAAATGAAAATTATAAAAAATGGCGATGTCCCGTTTAATCCCGGAAATAAGAGGAGGTGCCAAATGCATAAATCACTGGTTTTAACGACTCTGTTTCTGGCATTTTTTGCCTGGGAGGCCGCCGCGAGTATGGATTTTGAAAAAGATATCATCACAACGTCTAAAGGCGATCTGGAGATCACCTTTATAGGCCATGGATCTGTGATGTTTACTTATAAAAATATTGTTGTCCAGGTTGATCCGTTCTCCAAATTAGCCGATTATTCAACTTTTCCGAAAGCAAACCTGATCTTGATAACCCATGAGCACGGTGACCATCTGGACCTGGGGGCCCTGGAAAAGGTCCGCACGGAGAGGACCATTCTGATTTTAACCAAAACCTGTGCTGAGAGGGTTTCAGGCGGTATTGTCATGAAAAATGGAGATGTCGAAACGGTTGGCGGGCTGGCAATTGAAGCCATACCCGCTTACAACCTGGTCCACATGCGCAGTGAAGGGGTGCCCTTTCACCCCAAGGGTATCGGCAACGGCTACGTAATCACCTTTGGCGATAAACGGGTATACTTGGCCGGCGACACAGAAAACATTCCTGAAATGAAAAATTTGAAAAATATCGACTATGCCTTCTTGCCCATGAACCTGCCGTACACCATGACACCGGAGATGGCGGCGGATGCAGCCAAAGCTTTCAAGCCGAAAGTTTTATATCCCTATCATTTTGGTGATACGGACACGACTCAACTTGTGGAGTTAATGAAGGACACGCCGGAGGTAGAGGTGCGTGTCCGCAATATGAAATAAAAGCTATTTCAAATTATCTAAAGACAGCAGAAATCCTCTGATATTCTGTCCTGCCATGGCGCTGCTTTGCAGGTCCCGGCCATTTATAACATCGCCAAAAATATTGCAAAAACTGGCAAAATCATTTAGGGTGGCAGGTTGGATCCAAATAAAATTAGAAGTGGTTTCAAAACCTCATTTGGGCGTTAAATGGGGTTTTGTAGCCACTTCCCATCATTTAGTGAGGAGAATAGCATGACCAAATTGTTCGAACCCGGCGAAATCAACGGAATGAAGCTTGCAAATCGTTTTGTGCGATCGGCCACCTGGGAAGGAATGGCCGCAGACGACGGTGCCTGTACACCCAAACTGATTGACCTGATGGTAACTCTGGCCCAAGGGGGCGTGGGCCTGATCATCAGCAGCCACGCCTATGTTAGCCCGGAGGGACAAGCCGGGCCCTGGCAGATAGGTGTCCATGATGACAAACTGATACCGGGGCTTGAGGCCATGGCAGCGGCCGTCCATGAAAACGGAGGTAAAATTGTCATGCAGCTGGCCCACGCCGGATATTTTGCCAACGCCAAGCTAACGGAACAAACACCCATGGCGCCTTCAAATGCCGAAGGCTTCGCCAAAGGCCCTCGCAAAGAGATGAGCACCGCTGATATCCAGGGGGTTGTCAAAGCCTATGGCGCCGCCGCCAGAAGAGCTCAAACATCAGGCTTTGATGGCGTCCAGATCCATGCCGCCCACGGGTATCTTCTCAGCCAGTTTCTATCGCCGGCTTTTAATCAACGCAAAGACGAATATGGAGGGGGTATCCGCAATCGTGCCAGAGCACTGCTCGAGGTGCTCCGGGAAACCCGGCAGGCCGTGGGAACAGATTATCCTGTCTTGGTTAAAATAAACTGCCAGGATTTTATTGAAAACGGGCTGCAGCCCCAAGATTCTCTGCAGGCCGCCCAAATGCTGGTTGAAAATGGAATCGATGCCATCGAGTTGAGCGGTGGCATGCTGATCGGCGGCAAGCTTAGCCCGAGCCGCATGGGAATAAAATCGGAGGAAAAAGAGGCCTACTTTCAAAACGAAGCCCGCGCTTTTAAGGAAAATATTCATGTGCCCCTGATCCTGGTGGGTGGCAACCGCTCCTTCCAGGTGGCCGACCAAATGATCAATGAAGGAGTCGCCGACTATATTTCCCTGTGCCGCCCGCTGATCCGCGAACCGGGTTTGATCAACCGTTGGAAATCAGGCGATCTCAGCAAGGCGGCCTGCTTATCCGACAACATGTGTTTTAAGCCCGCGATGGAAGGAAAGGGCATATACTGCCTGACGGAAGAAAGAGAAAATGAGAAGAAGGCGGAAGGCGGAACTGGCAATGCGGATTAAATTCACCACGGGGGCACTGAGAGCACAGAGATCGTTTTTTTGTTGGATCCCGCCATCGGTGGGACGATCCAACAGAAGCCTGCAATGTTGCGGACAGGTTCTTAAAAGTTTCAGGCAATAAATTGACAGACCCAAAAACCAGCACATTCAACACCCTTCAGCAGGAAATCAGCGGTGATGTTTATTGGGACCCGATCCGGGTCTACATGCTGTCCACAGACGCCAGTATCTACCGCCGGGAGCCCGCCGCCGTGGTTTATCCCCAAACCACCCGGGATGTCATCCGCACTGTAAAATTTGCATCCGCCCGGGGGTTGCCGATCCACTCCCGGGGAGCCGGCAGCGGGCTTTGCGGTTCGGCCATCGGTACCGGAATCGTCATCGACTTTACCCGCTATATGAACCGCCTTATAAAAATCGACGGGCATGAAAATTATTTTGAATGTGAACCGGGATATCGATTCGGTGAGCTGGAAGCTGGGCTGGGTGGAACAGGTCTGTTTTTTCCCCCCGCCCCGTCCAGCGGCGAATATGCCACCTTCGGCGGGATGTACTCTACCAATGCCAGTGGCGCCCAATCGGTTAAATACGGCAATGTTGCCGATTATATCCTGGATGCCGAAGTCGTTCTCAGCAGCGGCTATGTGTTCACGCTTGCGGATATCCTTGGGCGGCCCTTTGACCAACTTCCTGCTAACCTGAAAAATCTCTATACACTTTACGCCGGCCAGACGCAGAAAATCGAAACTTCATATCCCCCCATACGGTACAACTCCACCGGCTATAACCTCCGGGGGCTGGTAAAAAATGACCGGCTGGATTTAACCAGGCTCTTTGCCGGGTCGGAGGGAACCCTCGGAATCATCACCCGGTTGAAGTTCAAGCTGGCTCAAAAACCCCTCTACGACAGTCTGATTGTCGCCGGATTCGATGATATTGTCAGTTCGGCCAGGGCTGTCCAGAAAATCCTGCCGCTGGGACCATCCGGAATTGAGATCCTGGAAAAGTCCCTTTTGAAACTTGTCAGAGAAACCGATCCCGGTCTTAAAGATAAGATCCCCGGTGACGTCGACAATATCCTGTTAATCGAGTTTGATGGGTTTGATTCGAAGGTCTGCTTCCGCCAGGCGCAGGAAGTTCGGCAACTCCTTGAATCCGAAGGGCTGGCGGCCAATATCCGTATGGCCGTATCTGATGATGAAAAGGCAAAACTCTGGCACATTCGCAAAGCGGCCATGCCCATTCTGTATAAGCTGAAAGGGTCCAAGAGGATTTTGCCGCTGATAGAGGATGCCGCGGTGCCCACCGACCAGCTGGTACCGTACTTTGAGGGATTAACCGCCATTTTGACCGGTCATAAGCTTGATTTTGTTATCTACGGACACATTGCCAAAGGACTGTTGCACACCCGGCCGCTTCTTAATCTCAAAGACCCCGACGATGTCCGCCTGCTGAAACCCCTGGCAGACGAGGTGTTTGAGCTGGTTCATTGCCTGGGAGGGGCCGTATCGGGCGAACATGGTGATGGTCGCAGCCGCAGTGCTTACGTCAAAAAACAATACCCGGATATTTACGGCCTGTTTCTGGAAACCAAACGCCTGCTGGATGAAAAAAATATTTTCAACCCTGAAATCATCACAACCCATGATGAGCATCTGGTGGAAAAGCACCTGAGGTTCGGTGATGGCTACGGGGTAAAGGATCTAAAAGACGAGGCCCTCAACTGGCCAGAGGGGTTTTGCCGGGAAATTGAAAAATGCCATGGATGTTCAAAGTGCACCACGATCACCACGGCAACCCGTATGTGCCCGATTTATAAATTCACCCGTGATGAAGCGGCCGCACCCAAAGCCAAGGCCAATATTTTACGGGGCCTGATCAGCGGCCTTATTGAAGACCGCGCGCTGTATGAAAAAGCCTTCCAGGATGTCATCGAACAATGCGTCAACTGCGGCAGCTGTTTCGCCGAATGCCCGTCAAATGTGAACATCCCCAAAATGGCGCTTGAAGCCCGGGCCCAATATATCCGCCGCTTTGGGCCGTCGCTTGAAAATCGCCTGGTTGTCAATGCCGAACTGGCCGCCCGGACCACCCGCAAGTTTTCCGGTGCCATAAAAACATTGATGGATTTAAAGCCCGTTAAAAAACTGGGGCAATATGTCACCGGCATATCCGCCCAGCGGGATTTTCCGGCTTTTGAATCAAGATCTCTTTTTGAACGCCTGGATCCCGAAGAAGGCCGGGGAGAGCCCAGAGTCCTGTATTTTGCCGGATGCTATGCCTCCTATCTCAAACCTCGAATCGGCCAATCCGCGGTGGCGGTATTAAAAAGCATGGGAATGACCGTGGTGACACCGCCCCAGCACTGCTGCGGGTTACCCATGTTATCCAAAGGCATGGCAGCAGAGGCAACCGCCAAGGTCCGCCAAAACCTGGAAAAATGGCAGGCCCTGGTTGACACGGTGGATCACATCGTGGTCACCTGTTCATCCTGCGGGTTTGCGCTAAGGGAGGAATGGCAGTCGATTCTGGACAATGAAATCACCGCCAGAGTAAAAAGCAAGATCATCCACATCAGCACCCTGCTGAATAACCACTTTGACCGCCTTAAATTTGGAACCTGCGATCTTAATCTTGCCTACCATGCGCCCTGTCATTTGAAAATTCAGAAGGATCCCAACAGCTCTATCCGGCTGCTTTCCAGAATAAAAGGAGTGGCGGTGCAGGACCTGAAAAGTCATTGCTGCGGGATGGCCGGCAGCTGGGGGTTGACCGCAGATCACTATGATCTTAGCAGACAAATCGGAGCGGATATGATTTCCAAACTGAACGACTCCGCTGCATCACTGGGCGTCACGGATTGCCCGACCTGCCGGATGCAGATGGAGCAGTTCAGTCACAAAGAGATCAAACATCCGGTGGAAATCGTTTGCGACTGCCTGGGCAGTCGGGTTAGTTGAGTTTTTTGTATTTTGACCTATGGGCCTTTTTATTATAGAATTATATCTGAAATGAGCAAAATGATTCTAATCATAGCCTTAGCGTTGTTGGGATTCGTATTTCTATCCACTTTTGCAATCGCTGAAGATAAGCAACCGCTGACCCAGGAAGAAAAAGCCCGGCAAAAAATGTTAAAGTTAGAGGCTGCCAATGCCTTCTGGCGGCTTAAAAATTCGCTGGGAAAAGATGCATTCTACAGTACCCGCATCCGGCTGAATGTCTGGCGCAGCACCGCCCTGGACGCCGGCACCTTTGATCAGGCCCAATATGATGAATTTAAACAACAGCTCTATGAGAATTCCGTCAACGATTCCATGAAATGCTACGAAGAATTTATCCTCGAAGAAAATTATTACGACGCCAACATCTGCCTGCAAACCTGGCGGATGCATTCCAAAGAACTTGGCACTTATGACAAGGATAAATATGAAGCCCTAAAAGAAAGGCTAACGCAGGCAAGAATCAAAAAGGCCACCCGGGAGGCGGAAGAAAAAAAAGCAGCAGAAACTGAACCCTAAAATTATACGCTGACTTAAACTCGATCTACAAAATCCCGAAATTAAATATTTCTTCAGCACATTCAACGAATTTCCACTCCTTCCAAATTTTGTCTTCAGGCGCGCTAGGTATACTCTGGTGAAGTATCAGGTAACCACAATATAGAGTGATCGCACGGATTAATGATTAAATAATATGGTTCTCTACGAGCATATTTATTGAAAGGAAAATCAAATGCCCATTTATGAAATCGAAGGCAAAAGCCCTCAAATCGGCAGAGGAACATGGATGGCTCCAAGTGCTGAAATCATCGGCGATGTGGAAATCGGTGAAAACTGCTACATCGGCTTCGGCGCCATCATACGGGGCGACTTCGGAAAAATAATAATCGGAAATCAGTCATTGGTCGAGGAAGGCGTCGTCATTCACACCGCCGAACTGACGGAAATCGGTAATAAAGTCATTATTGGACACCTGGCGATGATTCATGATGCCACGATCCACGATAGAGCGCTTATCGGCATGAAAGCCATGATCTGCGAATATGCTACCATTGGTGAGTGGTCCATCATTGCGGAGCAGTCGCTGGTCAGAAAGCAAACCACGATTCCCCCCGGAAAAATTGCCGCAGGTTCACCGGCCAAGGTCGTGGGCGATGTCGGCAAAGACCACCGGGAAAGGCTGGCAAACGGACTGCAAGCCTATCTTCAACTCATTGGCTCCTATCATCACAGTTTTAAGCAAATTTGAAGCCAATGCCGCCGACACCGACGAGCCTCTTGCTTAGGGAAGATAGTCTTCGCGCACCGGAGAAAAAACTTCGATCACCACCGAATCCTCCAGGGCCTCGACAGAATGCTCGGCGCCACCGGGTATGCACCAACTGTCACCTGCTTCCACTTCCAATACCTCATCTTCCAGCTTGAAACGAAGCTTACCGGAAATCATAATCCCGGTCTGCTCGTGATGGTGGGAGTGCGGCGGGATAACGGCGCCCTGCTCAAGACTGAAGCGGCCCATTAGAGTCTTTTCACCGTGCACCAGCGTGCTCAAATGAACACCTTCCACAAGTTGCCGCTTGTCTGCGGTCCCTTTTTTACGGAACATATCTTTGATCCTCCTTTTTCAATTTGTTTTGCTTTTTTTTGTCGGTTTGTCACTTCCGCAAAGCCTGTGCCGGACTCGATCCAGGAGCGGGAGTCCAGAAGCATGGAGTTTTCTGGATTCCCGCCTTCCAGACTTTGTCGCAATCAAAAAAGCGTTTCAATTCTGCCCGTCATGCCGGACTTGATCCGGCATCCAGTAGCGTAATACTCTGAAAAAGCACTGGATTCCGGGTCAAGCTCGGAATGACCAAACAGCCACGAATGCAGTATTGCCAATTGCGACACAGTCTGCTGCGCGGGAATGACATTAAAGAAGGCCGCTGTAACGGCCGCCGTCAATCAACAAATTCTGCCCGGTTATATAACGGGCCCGGGTACCGGCCAGGAATGCAGCCGCAGCCCCGAAATCCGCTGGATCCCCTATAGTTTTACAGGGGATCGCGTCCACCATCTCCCGATAAACTTCTTCCTCAGATTTATTCGCCCGTTTAGCAGTGTCCTTCAGCATTTGATCGAGTCGCGATGTTTTATGGGTTCCGGGGAGCAAGGCGTTAACGGTGATGCCGAACGGCGCCAGTTCCGTTGAAATGGTTTTCAGAAACCCCGTCAGCCCGGCCCGTGCCATATTGGACAGCAACAGGTTGGCGATGGGCTGCTTGACCGAAATCGAGGTAACGGCGATAATGCGGCCCCAGCCTTTGGCTTTCATCGCAGGAACAACACCATGAATCAAATTCACGGCACTCATCAGGTTGAGGTTTAAGGCCTTTTCGTATTCCTCCAGGGCCGTGCTGACAAAGGTTCCCGGCGGCGGACCGCCGGCATTGGTCACCAGGATTTCCGGATCCCCAAGGGACTGCCGGACGTCTTCCAGCAGGCGGCCAACCTCTTCAGCCTTGCCCACATCGGCAGCGAAGCCCAGGACCTCAGTCTCGTTTTGCGCCGCAATTTCTATGGCCGCGTGTTTTACGGCGACCGCATTTCGGGAGCAGATGGCTACCCGACATTTTTCAGCTGCCAGCTGTTGCGCACATCCCCGGCCCAGGCCCCTGCTGGCTGCGGCAACCAGGGCAATTTTTCCACTTATTCCAAGATCCATGTTGCATTCTCCCACTAATGGTTACGTGCCACACCCTTCAAATTCCCCAAACCGCCCGAACCGGCAGGACCCACTCGAATCAAAGTTTTGCCTTTCCTATCGATGTCTTATACAATTTCCAATTTTCTTTCTCATTTTCAAAGTTAACGTTTGAGGATCGTTTCACTTGAGGAGCGCTTCGCCTGCCCGCCATCGCGAGCTCAGGCGAGGCGGGCGGACTTTAGGTTGGAGGCAAGGCCTTTGGCCGTTTAAGGTTTGAGGATCGCTTCGCTTGAGGTTGGAGGCAAACTCAGATCGGATCATTTTATTTCTGACACTAAACTACGGCCTCTAACCTCCACCCTCAGACCTCCTACCGCCGAAGGCGATCACCTCCAACCTCCAACCTCAAACAACCGAAGGTTCCACCTCAAACCGCCAACCATTAATGAATAGAGGCCCCTATATGATTGTCCATCTACCCCATCGTTTGTTTGAGAAGCTTCCGCAACTCCCCCAGCGGTCTCGTATTGAACACATCTTTTTTTTCCAGCCAGCCGCGCCGGGCCTGGCCGATGCCGAAACGCAGATTGTCAAAATCAGACGTGCGGTGGGCATCCGTGTTGATGGAGATCAGAACACCCTGTTCTTTGGCAAGCTGGCAGTGAATATCAATCAGGTCAAGGCGCTTGGGACTGGAATTCAATTCCAGGAAGCATCGGCGTTCGGAGGCTTTGGCAATAATTTTTTCCATATCCAGCATTAACGGTTCGCGCTCGTTTATCAACCTGCCTGAAGGGTGGGCCAGGATCGAAAAATAGGGATGCTCCATGGCACGCAATACCCGTTCAGTCTGTGCTTCTCTGGGGAGATTGAAATGACTGTGGACTGATCCGACCACCAGATCCAGGCGGCCAAGCACGTCATCCGGTAAATCCAGCCGGCCGTCTTTTAAGATATCCACCTCAATGCTTTTCAGAATCGTCAGGCCCTGCAACTCATCATTGAGGCGATCAATCTCATCGATTTGCGCCAGCAGCCGCGAAGCGTCTAAGCCGCCGGCGAATGCCAGCAGCTTGGAGTGCTCGGCAATGGCGATATATCTGAGGCCCCTGCTTTTGGCTGCCGCGGCCATTTGCCTCAAACTGAAGCGGCCGTCGGAAGCCTTGGTGTGAACATGCAGGTCTCCTTTGATATCATTTAATTCGACCAGCGCAGGCAGGCGGCCCTCCCGTGCGGCTTCAATTTCTCCGCGGTTTTCGCGAAGTTCCGGTGGAATTAAGGCCAACCCAACGGCCTCATATACCGAGGCTTCCGTTTCTCCGGCGACCCGGTCGTCGAATTTGAACACACCGTATTCGTTGATCTTCAACCCGCGCTGGCGCCCCAGCTGTCTGACGGCAATATTATGGGCCTGGCTGCCGGTAAAGTACTGCAGGGCCGCACCGAAACTGCTCCTGTCAACCAGCCTTAAATCGACCTGCAGCCCGGATCGCAGAACGACACTGGAGCGGGTTGATCCCCGGGATATGACCTTTGCCACCTCTGAAAATTCGACAAAACCTTCCATCACCGGGCTATTTTTTTGAGCGGTCACCAGAATGTCCAGATCACCTGCGGTTTCTTTTGATCTGCGGCAGCTGCCGGCGACGACCACCTGATGAACACCGTTAATTTTCTTAAGATAATCCTGGATGGAATCGGCAATGGGGTTGACCACATCCAGTTTGAAACGCACCTCTTTTTCAGCCCGGGCCTTTATGGCCTCTAAAATTTGATTTTCAGTCTTCCTGCCAAAGCCCGGCAAAGATTGGACGCGCCCCTCCCGGGCAGCCGTTTTAAGCTGCTCAAGGTTCCGGATATTCAGCTCGTGATATAAAACCCCCACCCGTTTGGGACCAAGGTTGGGAAGTTTCAAAATTTGTCTGACGTCACCGGGTATCCGCTCCTGAAGTTTTTGAAGCGCCTGGCTGCTGCCGGTATCCAGGATTTCCAATATCTTGGCCGCCAGTTCTTTGCCGATACCCGGAAGCCCGGTAAGATCTTCTTTTTTGGCGACCATGTCCTGCAGTTCAACGCCCAGTCCCCGGACAGTGCGGGAGGCATTGCGGTAGGCCCGGATCTTGAACGGATTATCACCGGCAATTTCCAGGTAGTCTGCAATTTCACCAAAAATTTCCGCGATGTCGTCGTTATATACAGGCATTAAGGAGGCCTCTAAACTATTCCCTGCAATCGATTATTATGTTGCCCTTAAGCCATCATATTCATAAATAATATAATACAGCGGAGATTATATTAAAGGAACCGGGGATTGCATTTCCGCATTAAATAATATATTGCTGCCACTGAACCGCACAAAGATTATCATACAGGACAGGAGGCGTATGCCATGAAAAAGGATACCCAGTGTGTTCACAGTGGCACCCATGTTGATCCGGAAACCAGAGGGCTTACCACACCCATTTATACCTCTTCTTCATTTGAGTATCTTGACGCACCGGAAAATGTCTATCCCCGCTATTTTAATGTCCCCAATCAAAAATCAATCATAGAAAAATTGTGCGCATTGGAAAACGCTGAAGACGGTCTGGTTTTCAGCTCCGGCATGGCGGCCATCACCACCGTCCTGTTTTCTTTTCTGAACAGCGGAGACCACATTGTATTACAAAGAGACATCTATGGCGGTACCCATCATTTTGCCACGGCCGAGTTTGACAGATTCGGCATTGAATATTCATTTGCATCCGGAACAATAGAGGAGATTGAAAGGGCTGTCCGCGGCAATACCAGCGTCATTTATATCGAGACACCCTCCAACCCGCTGCTGTTAATTACGGATATAGAAGCGGTCGCCCGGCTTGCCAGATCAAAGAATATTCTGACTGTCATAGACAACACCTTCGCGACGCCGATCAATCAAAATCCCCTTGACTTCGGTATGGATGTGGTCACCCACAGCGGAACCAAATATATTGGCGGCCACAGCGATATCTGCTGCGGTGCCGCCCTGGCTTCTAAAGAGTTGATCACCAGAATTAAGACGTCGGCGGCCAATTTTGGCGGCAGCCTGAATGCCATGACCTGTTACCTGATTGAAAGGAGCCTTAAAACTCTGGGTATCCGGGTTGAAAAACAAAATAATAACGCTCTCCAGGTTGCCAGGCACCTGCAGACGAAATCCAGCATTCAAAAAGTCTATTACCCCGGCCTGGAAGATCATCCGGGTTTCAACATTGCCAGAAAGCAAATGAAGCATTTTGGCGGGATGCTGTCATTTGAACTGGACTCCCGCAAAATTGATCCCTATCGATTCCTGAAAAATCTCAAGTTGATCACACCGGCCCTCAGCTTGGGCGGGGTTGAAACCATTATCTGTGCACCGGTCACCACATCTCACCAAAAAATGACGGATGCAGAGCGCGCGGAACTTGGTATCACCGACAGCCTGCTGAGGCTGTCGGTCGGAATTGAGGATGTGGATGACATCAGGGCGGATATTGATCAGGCACTGAATTAGATCAAAGCTCTTGGCTCATAGCCCCTAAGGGAAAAACGGTTAACGGTAGCTCTCAAATAGTGGTGCTGGTCACAAAAACCTTTTCGTATCGACTGTAGCTCTGCAGCAGGCGATCACCCATTATTTTTGAAAGGTTTTTAAAAAATACAAAACCGTCGACCGGGTTTTTCTCCATGATTTTTCTCAGTCGGCCGACTTCTATTTTGTGAAGCTCAGCCGGTGCGGTGCACTCGGCGGAGGCAGAGTAAGCCTCGCGTCCCACAAGGCCGGACCAGCCAATGATCTCCCCCGGCCGGCTCACGTGGTGAACGATTTTGCCGGTTTCACCCAGATGTAATTTGACCCGCCCCATCAGTAGAATATAAAAACACCCGGCCGGATCTCCCCTCAGAAAAAGATAGGACCCCTCGCCATAGGATTCCTGGATGGCGATATCCATAATAGCGTTCATGCAATCCCTGCTCAACCCCCTTAACAGATCAGCTTTTTGAATATCCATCTTTCCTCCTCCCCTGCCCGAGGTTAAAAAGATCAAATTATCTTATGTTGCATATATGACGAAAGTGCATCAAAAATTCAAGCAATTCTTGCATCAACGACCATCCCGTTCAGAGCACAGGATCGATTGATAAAAGTTGCCCTATTGACTTTGGACATTTGACAACCATTTTTTATGAATAATGAAACTTTTTGAAGAATTTATTGCACCAAGGATCACGAATTTTATCTGCAGCCATAAGGCCTTCACGGGACAGCGCAAGAAGGTGGTACCCCTGGCCAGGGGCCGGGTACTGGAAATCGGAATCGGCACCGGCCTGAATCTTGGATTTTACGATCCTGACAAAGTAGACCACGTCTGGGGGCTCGATCCTTCGGCAGCCATGTGGAAGATGGCTGACCCGGCAGGCGTTAAATTTGACGTTGAGTTCCTGCAGGCATCGGCTGAAAGGATACCGCTGGATGATGGCAGTGCCGATACGGTTCTGGTCACCTACACGCTTTGCAGTGTAAGCAATGTCATCGAAGCACTGATAGATATGCGACGGGTGCTTAAACCGGGCGGGGAGCTTGTATTTTGTGAACATGGTGCCGCCCTGGATGAGAATGTGAGGAAGTGGCAGGAGCGCTTAAACCCTTTCTGGTCAAAACTGGCAGGCGGCTGTAATTTGAATCGATCAATGCCAGCGCTTATCGAACAGGGCGGCTTCAGGATTCGAACAATGGAGACGATGTTTCTTCCGGTATGGAAGCCCGCTGCCTTCAACTACTGGGGCACCGCCGTGTAGATTGGGGCGGGCCCGCCCTCCAGGCAGAGTGAAGCGAACAGGCCTTCGAGCCTGAAACAGGGTCTAACTATTTTGCAGACTCTTTAAGTCTCCTGATTCTCTCCCTGGCAAAATCATATTCCAGCCAGTCATCCAGGAAGGACCCCATGGCTTCCCTGTAATGCCTGGCCGCCTTTTTCTTCTCGCCGGACCCTTCATCCCAGAAACCCATTATGGTGTAAGCGGTAATGAGCCGCTCCGGGCTTTCTCCCGCCATATCTTTCAGCGCCTTTTCGGTTTGTTTGCCCAGAAGATATTCACTGATAGTTAAAAACCAGGGGTCCCTGATCCGGCGCTCATATTCTTCCAGAGCCTGACGGGTTTTCTGATCTTTTCCCTCATAGTTGAGAATACATGCCTCAAGAAGCCCGATGCCCATGCGCCGCGCATTCTGACGGGCCTTGGTTTGTAAAAGGACATGGATGTACGCGAGTGATTGGGACCAGTTCTCATCGGCAGCGCTGTAATAAATCATTGCGGTCAGGATACTGCGGTTGTCGGGCAGAATCACATGGGTTTTCTCCAGCGCCTGCAGTTTGTCATTTATCCCGGCAGTTGTATCTGCGATTTTCAAATACAGGGCAACCATCTGCTCGGCCCCCTCGGCCTTGGCTTTTTGCCCATCCTTGACCTTCTGATCGAATTGCTTTATTTCCGTTTTATATTTGTTCCACTGGGGTTCTGATTTGAGGAGCGCGCGGCGTCTTTTTTGCAGTTGATCCAGCTGGGCCTTTGCAAGAAAAAATTCCCAGGCATCGGTGCCGGCGGACAGAACAGCCTCCTTTACCAGTTCTTCCGCCCGCGGCCAATCCTGGCGCTTTGAATGCACGAGACTTGCAATATAATACAGCCAGCTCTTTTCGGTTGCATTATACCAGCTTTGCAATGCAGTTTGTTCATCAACCAGGCCTTCTAAAACCCATGTCAGATATCCTTGAAACTCAGCCGGTGATCGCCAGTCCAGATCAATTAAATAAGGGCGCTGGGTGCTACCCTCCATATTTCCAGTCAGATAATCAATAAGGTAAAGCATAAACCTCGCCGAATAATCCTGGGTATCCATGGAAAGCGCCTGGGAAAACAGTTTTTGGGCCCCTAAATAATCGGCCGTACAAAAATGCATCATCCCGGCAGCCGTATTCAATGCCGGCTGGAGACTGTTGGCGAGTTTTTCGTCGGCCAATTTTACTGCATCTGCCCAGCGACCTTCGGCAGCGATATCACGAATTTTTTTCAGGTCGTCTTCTGCGGAAAAATCCAGCACCCCGTTCCATTTGACCTGGCCGGCCTTCAGCTCAATCAATAAATCCGCGGCTTTGGTAATGGGCAACACCATTCCCAAATCCCACACGGGGGTGGCCATGGGGGTGAATCCCTGACTCATATCCATGGCAACCCCGGAGACGATACCGATCACTTTACCGCGGGAATCAATCACCGGGCCCCCGCTGTTGCCCCCATGAAGGGAGGCATCTACCTGGATAAGATTTTCAAAAGTGCGCCTCACATTCCCCCGGGTCACGCTGACATTAATCGTGTCTGCCTGGGTGCGACGCCCCAGGGGAAATCCCAGATTAATGAAGGGTGAAAGCTTGGGAATCTGCTGGGGATCCATACCTAGGTCGATCGGCAGGGGCTTCAGTCCCTCGGGGACACGATCAATTTTTAGCACGGCAAAATCATCTCGCAGGGGAGAGGTGACCAATTGTCGTGTTTGCATCGGCGGCTTGGCAACGCCGGCAATAGCCAACCGTGGTTCTGCTTCGGTACTGTAAGCGGTGTCGATGAAAAAGACATCCGACAGTTCCGGACTCGACAACATACGTGCCCCCTGGTTGAAGGCTTTGGCTCCTTCAAACCACAGAAAGATGCGGTACTTGAAGACCGGGGTCATACCTCCGGCTTTGAGCTGTTCGGCCGTTGCAAATAGGCTGGTGTCTTCCAGCCAGGGGCACACCACGTGGCGGCCGGTCAGCAGGTAACCGTCGCTGTCAACCAAAAAGGCCGTCCCTTCGGACATGTTATGGTAAAACTGACCTCCATCCGCCTCCAGCCAGTATTCGGTTACCAAAAAGGCCACTGACCGGGCATATTGGTTGGCATAAGATTCGAAACTGGCTGAAGAACCATCTTCCTTGCGGGCCAATTGAAACCAGGCTAGAATACCGGCGATAATTAATATCGTGACGGCTGCAGCCAGCAGTTTGACGATTTTATTGAGCCTGGAAACCGTGCGCACCGGTGCAGCCGCGGGCGTGGCGGTTTCTGCCCGAGCTTTGTCGGCTTCACCGGCTTTAATCTTGGCCAAAGACTCAGCAACTTCTGCCATGGACCGGGGCCTCATGTCCGGGTCATCGGCCAGCATAACCTTTAATAAAACGTTTAGTTCGGAAGGAAGCTCCAGTTCGTCAAGCTTGGCCCGGAAATCCCTGGTTTCAAGATCGGCTGTCAGCAATTCGACAAAGATTTTTGCCAGGGACCATATCTCGCTGCGATAATCAAGGGGTCGCTGGTTAACGATATCCGGGTGGCAATCCAGCAGATTCTTGAGCATGGGACCGGGTCTGTTCAGCTTCGGATCAAAAAATCGGGAAAGCTTGTAGTCGATTTTAATCGCAAATTCCTCGCTGCCCTCTTTGATCGCAATGATGTCATTCAATATGAGGTGGGGAATAAAGTGGCCCTTTTCATGGAGAACTGCAAGGATGGATGCCATCTGGTAAAACAAATCGATCAGGACCGATCGGTCCCGGAGTTTGCCGGAAGCAAGTAAAGAGCCCCAGCTTTCGGAATTGATCCACTCGCTGATCCGGTACCATAATCCATCAGATGATTGCCGGATAGCATGATGCCTGACAAAACCCTCGTGGGGTAATTTTCTGAGTTCCTCCAGCTCTCGTTTCAACCGCCAGACAACTTTTTCATCGACCCCGGATTCAGGGGTGAACAGGCGGATCATGACCAATTCCTGGGTACGCTCGCGTATCGCCCGGCAGAGAAAACTGGAATGGCCTTCGTGGAGAACATCGACAATACGGTAATCATCAATGTATTTTCGCCCTTGGCCAATAATACTGCCGCAGGTGGGACAGGTGGTGATTTCTTCCGCCACCGATTGATCGCATTGTGGACAAAGTTTCATAGGCCGAGAACTTATAGAATGAAGACAGGACAGGTGGAATGAAATTCGCGCTCTGATCAGGGTGTCAAAGGGTTGAATATTTGTACTCTTATCAATATATTATAGATAACCTGCGGAAATGTGTCAAGCGGGTCGTCTGCTTGCCGAGAGTCGGATTAGGGTACGGATTACCGGCAAGAACGCCAATGACGAGTTTCCAACAAACAATATCGGTGGTAGAATGTCAGGAAAAGGGAATTTTCACCGCAGGCGCACAGAGCGCAAAGTTAATTTGGCGAATAAATAAAAATCTTTGCGTCCTCTGCACCTGGACGAGCGTAGCCAGTGGGCGGTGAATTCATATCTAATAAGAATTAACTCAGTTGTAATTGGATGGTGTCATGCCAAAAACTTTTTTGCAGATAATTTGTATCACCCTCTCCATCCTGGGTGCTGCTCATTCCCAGGCAGGCGTGAAAAACCCGGATACCTTTGTGCTGGCCACTTACGGTACCCTGCGCACCCTGGACCCTGCGGTCTGCTATGACACTACGGGTTCTCAACGTATCTGGAATATATACGAAACCCTGGTATTTTTCGACGGGTCCCATACCGATCGATTTGTTCCGGTGCTGGCCACAGAAGTTCCGACCCTTGAAAACGGGGGAATATCTGCGGACGGCAAAACCTATACGTTTACGATCCGCAAAGGTGTCAAATTTCAGGAAGGTGGAGACCTCACACCGGAAGATGTGGCCTATTCCTTTAAACGTAACATGATTGTGGATCCGGACGGCGGTCCCATGTGGATGCTGCTCGAGGCCTTAACCGGTCATGGGTCAACCCGTGACAAAGATGCAAAAATCATTCCGGGCATTTTTGAAACAATTGATAAAGCGGTCATGGTAAACGGCGATCGCGTGATTTTTTATCTTGCGCGGCCGTTTCCACCTTTGATGGGAATTCTGGCTTACTCGGCTTCAGCGATCCTGGACCGCGAGTGGGCTATTTCCAAAGGATGCTGGAACGGCGATATCCGTCAGGCGGCCGGGTACAACAACCCCCCGCCCGGTCATGAACCCCTTCAAAAAATAACCAACGGCACCGGTGCCTTTAAAATGAAACTCTGGCAGCCTTCCAATCAGTTCATCTTCGAACGCCATGACGGTTACTGGGGCACCCGGCCGGCATTGAAAACTGCCATCGTTAAATACGTCAAGGAGTGGAGCACCCGCAAACTCATGCTCCAAAACGGTGATGCCGACCGGGTCACGGTAGACATCCCCTATGTCCCTGAAGTGGAGGCCATACCAGGGCTGAAGCTGTATAAAACACCGCAGCTGTCGCTTACTGCCGCTTTGTTCTGCCAGAAAGTCGACCCGACCGGCAATCCGAATATCGGCAGCGGCAATCTGGACGGCAACGGGATCCCGGTCGATTTTTTTGCAGATATTAATGTCCGCAAAGCGTTTTTGCATGCCTTTGACCGGCGGACATATAAAGAAGATGTATTCAATAACCTGGTAATTATGCCCTCCAGCCCCAATATTGAAGGCCTGCCGTACCGCATCGAAACGCCGGTCTATGAATTTGATCTTCAAAAATCAAAAGCATACCTGCAAAAGGCCCGGGGAGGGGAAATCTGGCAAAAAGGTTTTAAAATGATCATCGCCCACAACACCGGTAATGAAATGCGGGAGTCCGCCGCCCTGATGCTGGCTGAAAATATCATGTCCCTCAATCCTAAATTTCACATTGAAATCCGCAATGTCGAGTGGAAGGACTATCTGGTTCAGTACCGCAACTTTATGTATCCGATTTTCATCACCGGCTGGGCTGCCGATTATGCCGATCCTCACAACTTCCTCTACACCTTCATGCATTCCCAGGGCTCTTACGGCCGCTTTATGGCTTACGAAAATCCGGAAGTTGATCAGCTTTGCGAGGCGGGTATCGCCACCGTCAATCCGGCCCGGCGCGCGCAGATTTATGCCAAACTCCAGCACCTGTGGTATGAAGACGCCATCGGCATTCTATTATATCAGCAGATCAATGTTCGGGCTTACAGGGATTATGTGCACGGTTACGTGCCCAACGCCATCCTGACAGACGCCTGGGAAGATTTGAAGCGGCTTTACAAGAAATAAAAGCGACAGGTGTTGCTGTCTTTAGAAAACTGAAAAGCTTGTAATCGTTTAGGCTTAGATGCTTTCAGGCATCCCAGCCTTCCGGCTTCAAGCAGTCCGGGAGGCTCGACCGACCAGCTTTTTCCCAAGTGCTTCTGCCTGCTGCATCAATGCGGTATTTGATTTAATCTCCCCGGGTTTATCCGCGCTGCCGTAAACCATCCCGACGAGATTGGCGCCCACATACCGGGCGGAATCCTGAAAGGTGCGCAGCGCATTCACGCATCCTGAAATGAAGGCATCTTCATCGCCGAAGCTCATGGCAACGGCGATTCTTTTTCCGCTAAAGGCGTCTTTTTTATAGGCCGCAAGTGCAAAACAACGGTCCAAAAACAGCTTGGTCTGGGCCGACATGGAAAACCAGTACACGGGACTGGCAATCACCCAAGCGTCGGCCTCGACCAGTTTGCCGTAGATGGGCTGCATCTCATCATCAATTGCGCAGCCTTTACTGTCCGGCCGTTGACAGGCATAGCACGCCTGACAGGGAGAGATATCTTTGCCGTGCAGGAAAATTTTTTCAGCGCTTGCACCAACGGATTCGGCCCCGGCAATAATCTGATTGGCCAGCGCTGTACTGTTCCCATTTTTCCGCGGACTGCCCAGCAGCACCAGTATCTTTTTGGCTTCAATCTCAGCCATTTCAAGTTCCTTTCTCGTTAATAATTAAAGACGAAATTGGTTTTAGAATCCCAGATTATGTTCGAGAGCAAGGCGCAGACCGATTCAAAAGCGGAGCGTACACGTTAGTACGTGAGCATTTTGAATCGGTCTGCAACGCAGTTATCGGACATTAGATGGGGTTATAAAACCAATTTTACTTTAGGCCTCGGGCGGACTTGATAACAACCGCCTCAACCGGAACATCCTGAAAGCTTCCGCGGTTGGTTGTCTTTACGGCGGAGATGGCATCAACAACATCCATCCCCTCGATGACTTTGCCAAAGGCAGCGTAGCCCCAGCCCTGCTGGGTTTTGTTTTTGTGGTTCAAGAAGTCATTGTTGATTGTATTGATGAAAAACTGGGCCGTTGCACTGTGAGGATCGCCCGTGCGGGCCATGGCAATGGTACCGCGATCATTTTTCAGCCCCTTGTCGGCCTCGTTTTTAATAGGTCCCTTTCCGGGCTTGCGCTCCATATCAGCGGTAAAACCGCCGCCCTGGATCATAAAGTTGGGAATCACGCGGTGAAATATGGTGCCGTCATAAAATTTGGCATCGACGTAACTCAAAAAGTTGACCACGGTTTCAGGGGCCATTTGGAGGTAGAGTTCAAGGACGATTTTACCTTTGGTTGTGTCCAGCACCACCTTCGGATTATCACCTGGTTTGTCGGCCGCGCCTGCAGCCAGCGAAACTCCAATAACAATCAGTATCGAAATCATTAATGCTTTCATATTTTCACTCCATTGGGTTTTAAAAATTGTTTGTGATTATTAGGCAATCGAACCGATAATCCAAAACGGACCAATCGATTCATTTTGAGACCGAACCGCGAAACCCTGAACGTTGAACCTTGAACCCGCAGAGCAGATATCATTTTCTAGGATGTTTTGCCAGATCTATTTTGTCTGAAGCGATCACTGACGAGCTTATCCATGTCACTTTTTCGGTGGCAGGCTGCCAGATGACCCGGCCGGACAAATTCGAGCAGGGGCTCTTCCTTCAGACAGCGATCAATCACGAATGGACAGCGGGTGTGGAATCGGCATCCATCCGGCGGATTGAGCGGACTGGGGACATCTCCAACAAGAATGATACGCGGTCGCCGACCCTTTAATTCAGGAATCGGAATCGCCGACAACAGGGCATGGGTGTAAGGATGGACCGGTTGTGTAAAAAGATCCCTGGTATCGGCAATTTCAACGATTTTTCCAAGGTACATCACGGCAACCCGTTGGCTGATGTATTTGACCACCAGTAAGTGATGGGTAACAAACATGAAGGTCAATTGAAGGGTTTGCTGGAGGGATTTAAGCAGGTTCAGTATTTGTGACTGCACGGATACATCCAGGGCCGAGGTGGGCTCATCCAGTACGATAAACTCGGGATCGGTCGCAATCGCCCGGGCCACGGCAATCCGCTGGCGCTGTCCGCCTGAAAACTCATGGGGATACCGCAGCAGGTGATCCCGGGTCAGGCCGACCCGATAAAGCAGTTCAATCACCCGTTTTTCAAGCTCTCTACCGCCCGGACGTTCCCGGACGGTAATCGGTTCGGCAATAATATTTTTAGCCAGCATTCTCGGGTTCAGGGAAGTGGTCGGGTCCTGGAATACCATTTGCAGTTTGCTGCGAATCCCCATTTTTTTCAGAGCCGACTTTTTCGTCCCGGCGATGTCAACCGGTTCTGAATCTTGGCTGCCCTTGCCGTGATAAAACACCTGCCCTGCGGTGGGATCCTGCAGGCGGACAATGGCCTTGCCGGTCGTGGTCTTGCCGCAACCGGATTCTCCAACCACTCCCAGACACTCACCGCGGTATATATCCAGGTCAATACCGTCCAACGCCTTGACCGTCGCAACCTCATGACGCAAAACCCCGCCCAGAATCGGGTAGTACTTTTTAAGGCCTTTTAACTCGAGAATCTTTGGCATATCAAAAAATGGGTTTCAGGTGTCAGTGTTCAGGTGTCAGGCTTCTAACTGGTTTCAGTGTTCAGGTGTCAGGTGTCAGGTTTTCAAAGGACAGAAGACAGATGGTGAAAACGAAAGCTACCGCCCCTATCTGGCTTCTATTTTCGGCCTTCTGTCATCAGTTACCTGACACCTGACACCCGACACCTGAAACCTTATGATTAATAGTTGACTCCTAAGGAACTCCCAAGTTGCTGTGCCCGTAGACGGCTGCGCACATCAGCTTTTCTTTGAGGCGACCCAGTAGCAGGCTACCTGATGGTTTTTGGTCACATCAATCATCTCGGGAAACACCCCCTTGCAGACCTCCATCGCATGCGCACATCGCGGATGAAACCGGCATCCGGGCGGTGGTGTCACCAGGTTGGGCACATGGCCTTCGATACTTTTCAGTTCTTCTTCCATGGCTAATTTAGGAGCCGCTTCCAGCAGGGCACGGGTATAGGGATGTAACGGATTCTCAAACAGTTCTTCAACATTCGCTACTTCGCACAGATTCCCGGCATACATCACGCCCACCCGGTCACAGGTTTCAGCCACCACACCCAGGTCGTGGGTGATCAACAAAATCGAAGAAATCACCTCTTCTTTAAGTCGCCGCAGAAGGTCAAGAATCTGGGCTTGGATTGTTACATCCAGGTTTGAAGTGGCTTCATCGGCAATAAGTAAAATCGGATTGCAGGCCAGCGCGATGGCGATAACAATCCGCTGCTTCATCCCGCCGGATAAATTATGAGGGTATTGATTAGCCACCTGCGCCGCATTGGGGATACCCAGTTTGTCGATGATTTCAATTGAGCACCGGAGCGCTTCTTTTTTAAGGCGCTGTTGCCAGAGTTTGAACAGCGGAAGTTTGTCAAGGATCCGCAGACGAAAATCATCGGGGTTGGTGGCAGCGATCCGGTAAAGGGCCTGCAAAAATCGGTTGAACGGGTTTCGCGAAGTCTCCAATTTTGCCAGGATTGCGGCACTCATCTCCTTTTTCTGATGAAACAGAAAGCTCTCGCTGACCTGTTCGCCAATCCTCATGGTGGGGTTCAGGGCCGCATTCGGCTCCTGAAAGATCATGGAAATACGATCCCCGCGGAGACTCTCCATATAGGCCTCGGGTTGTTCGAGCAGGTCGATACCATCCAGTCGATCTCTTTGATCCAGATAGACAATAACTTTACCGCTCTCGATCCGCCCGGGCTCTTGAATGATACGCATGATCGAGCGAGCGGTAACGCTCTTGCCGCAACCCGATTCACCCACCAGCCCAAAGGTAGACCCGTGATCCACCACCAGGCTCACCTTGTTCAGGGCCTTCACCACCCCTTCATAGGTGTAAAAGTTGGTAACCAGATCAACCGTTTCCAGCAGCTTTCCCAT
>Ga0075304_1000028_pt1 | contig 39302 bp, 33 predicted proteins | sample Joice_CattailNLA_FD_120067 | JGI IMG/M metagenome (GOLD analysis project Ga0075304, IMG submission 120067) | Natural and restored wetland microbial communities from the San Francisco Bay, California, USA, that impact long-term carbon... | ecosystem: Environmental > Terrestrial > Soil > Wetlands ... | reverse complement strand
TTAAGTCAGTGGCCAGTTGTCCGTCGTCAGTTGGAATTCGTCTGAACTGAGGTTTATCAACGGACAACGGACCACCAACAACATACACTTTTTATTTACCGAAATACTCCATATCCCTCGGCAACTCAATCCAGTCGCTAACCGGCATTATTTTGCCGCCCTGGATTTGATACATTTTGGCCGCCATGCTGGCACGGTGGTCGGTCTTGGTGAAGGTCAGCGGCGGCGCCAGACCGCCCGTGTCAAAACTGCGGAATTGTTCAAAGGCATCGCGGATTCCGGCCGGGGTCAGGTTACCGGCATTGTCGGCTATTTTAAGGGCTTCGGCGGCACACAGAATGTTCACCCAGCCTTCCACATACACGTTGGTCCCGATTTCACCCGGATGCCATTTCTCGTGGGATTCGACAACCTTTTTCATTCCGGGAACCACGGCACCGTAAGGCGCAATCGGATGAACACCGTAAGTTCCTTCAGCCGCGCCGCCACTCAATGTTATCAGGGATTCCTCAAAGTTTCTGATGTTTGAAATGAACTTCGTCTTCAAGCCGAGCGCTTTGGCATTTTTCAGGATGACGGCCCCATTCATCGCCGTGGAGGTAATATAGGCATAATCCGGATTGTATCGGCTCATGTTGGTCAACTGAACGGTGGCATCCTTGGTGGGCCAGTTAATCACCTGGTCGGGTCCGACATCCACACCGATTTTTTTTGCATAATCATTGCAGACGGCCAGAATATCCCGGCCGTAGTTGTTGTCCGGATACAGGTAGACGATTTTCGGATTGCGGCTGCTGTCTTTCCAGGTGGTTCTGATCCATTTGAGTGCAATCCGCCCCATGGTGCCGTAGGACGGTGAGACAAAGAAACTGAACGGCGTTTTCTGGGGGTCCTGGAATTTGGAGGTGAAGGACGCCGCGATAGTTGCCACGCCGTCAGCCACGATTTTTTTGGCCAGGGTAATGGTGGTTCCGGTTGACTGGATATAAAGCCCCGGTACTTTTTCAGAATCAACCAGACGATTGTATCCGGCGACCCCTTTGCTGGTGTCGTAGCCGTCGTCGATGACGATCAGCTGCAATTCCTTGCCGTTGATGCCGCCGTTCTCATTGATCCAGCGCATGGCATCCAGCTGGCCTTTGGTCTGATTCTTGCCCCAGTCCGAGGTAGGCCCGGAAAGGTCGATCAATACCCCCCATTTAAGGACATCAGCCGCAGCGGCATGATTCGGCAGAGGACCGAAAGACAATGCCACAGCGATAGCCAAACAGCCAATTACAAGAGTCCATTTTTTCATGATACCTTCTCCTTTCTATTGGTGAAATTTGTACTTGTGTTTTGTATTTGGTGTTTTGTGTTTAGCAGACCGATATGCCTGTGCTGCAGATTATTTTTCATCCAAACACGAAACACGAAACACACGGTGAATTCGACTTCGAATTCATCAATGCCTGTCAACCATTGACCATTGCTGCCGAATAACCCAACCGGTAAGCCCTAGTACGAAAACGGCCACAGTTTCCAGTAAGCCTTGATGGTGCGCCACCGGGCGGCCAGGCCGTCCGGTTCGAAAATCAGGAAAAAGATGATGACCACTCCGAAAACGATCTCCCTCAGTGATACAAACCACGTGACATGGTCCGGAAAGCTGGTGTTGAGCGTGGTGGTCACCACTTCCAGGATGCGCTCCAGGATGAACCAGAAGCCCACCCCGAAAATGGCACCCAGAACGTACCCCAGGCCACCGATGATGCACATGGCCAGGTAATCAATCGATTGCAGGATGGTGAAGGATTCATGGGTGATGACCTGCAAATACTGCGCCTGCAGAGCCCCGGCGATGCCAGCGAAAAAGGAAGCCACGGCAAAGGACAGGAGGCGGTATTTAAACAAATTGACCCCGATGACTTCGGCTGCCAGATACCGGTCCCGGATGGCGATGAAGGCCCTGCCGGATCGCGCCCGGACGATGTTCTTGGTGGCCAGGGTGGCAACGACGGCCAGAACGAATGTCAGATAGTACAGGTGAATATGGTTGTCGAAATGCAGCGGTCCGATGCTGCCCGGGTCCACGTAAAGACCTGCCACCCCGCCGGTGAGGCTGTCCCACCGGCGGATGGTAAATTCAATGATAAACTGAGCCGCAATCGTGGCCATGGCCAGGTAAAGGCCACGCAGACGCAACGATGGGATGCCGAAAATCATTCCCACCAGAGCAGCCACAACGCCGGCCGCAGGCAGGGAAAGGATAAACGGCAGGCCCGCCTGGCCGACGAGAATGGAGCAGGCATAGGCGCCCACGCCCATAAAGGCCGCCTGGCCCAGCGATATCTGTCCGGTGAAACCGGTCAGCAGGTTCAATCCCTGGCAGGCAATGACCGCAATGCCCGCTTCTATCAGGATGGAAACCATGTACTTCGAAGCAGCCAGGGGGAAAAGACCACAGGCCAGCAAGAAAACGATCAGCCAGACCCTCACAAACCAGGTCTGAAAAATACGTTCGTCCGAGCGGTAATTTTCATGAAATAAGCCAGATGGCATCGTTCAATCGCCTATTCGAAATTTCTAATTTAAAAAATCAATTTAAGATATCAACTGTTGCATCCTACTTCAGCTGTTGCAGGTTGCGTGTTTCGGGCCGCGCGGTTAGAAAATCAGACAATCCGCGCTCTCATCAGATGTTCACCAACTCGTAACTCGCAACCCGTAACACGTCTAAACGCGCTCGATCTCCTCTGTGCCGAACAGCCCATAGGGTTTGATCATCAGAACAACTACCATCACCATAAAGGGAAATACTTCATTAATGGCCGGGATATAAGGATCCAGATATCCGGCTGATAAAAATTCCAGGATGCCGACGATCAGGCCGCCGATGATGGCCCCCAGGATGCTGTCCAGCCCGCCGAATATGACCGCCGGCAGCACTTTAAGCCCTATGTGACTGAGCTCGACGCCGACGCCGCCGATATTGCCGATCAGGATGCCGCCGATGGAAGATACCACCGCTGCGATGCACCAGCTCATGGCAAACACTCTTTTGACCGAAATCCCCATGCTCTGGGCGGCGGTCTGATGGTCGGCCACGGCCCGCATGAATATGCCGGTGCGGGCATATTTGAAAAAGAGCGCAAAAAAGGTCAGCAGTGCCATGGATATACCCATGCTCCACAGGTAGAGGTAGGTAACCTTAACCCCCCATAAATCAATGGGCTGTTGGGGAAAAATATTGAACTGGCGAATATCATTGCCCCAGAGCATGATAACCCCCCCCCTGAGGATGTAAGTCAAGCCCAGGGTCACCATGATAATGGATATGATCGGCTCCCCGATCAAGGGCCGCAGCACCAGCCGTTCGACCACCAGGCCCAGCAGGACCGAAAAGACCATGGTAATCAGAAAAGAAGCAAAAAAATTGAGACCGAAATCCAGTGTCATCGAAAGGCAGATATAGGCACCCACCATCATAAATTCGCCCTGGGCCAGGTTGAGAATCGATGTGGATTTGTAAATCAAGACAAACCCCAGGGCCACCAGGGCGTAGATGGACCCCATAGACATGCCTGTCACAAGAAACTGCATAAAAAAGGAAAATTCGCTGTGCACCTACATTCCTCCCTTAAGCTGCGCCCAGAAACCTTTCTTTTTAAGAAGATCCTGGTAAGCGTCGGCGGGTTTCATGGCACGCATAATGAGGTTTGTGCGCAGGGTGGCCGTCTTGCCGTCCTGGTAGCGGATAACCGTTTCAATGGGAAGCTCCCCCGCATCACTGTAAAGGGCGGCTATTTCTTTGGCATATTTCTGGTTGATAAATTTACGCCGAATTTTTTTGGTGCGGGTCAGCTCCTCATCATCCGGATCCAGCTCCTTGTAAAGTAAAAGAAACTTATGAATGCGGGCCTTCGGCGGTAAAGTGGCGTTTACCCGCACCACTTCCTGCTCGATTAGATCGTAGACTTCTTTTTTGGCGGCCAGATCCGAGTAGGTGGTATAGTTGATGCGCTTGTCCTCGGCCCATTTGCCCACGTGCTTGTAATCGATGCAGATCATGGCCGTGACAAAATCCTGCTCATGGCCGAGGACCACAGATTCGACAATGTAAGGACAGAATTTAAGCTTATTTTCAATAAACATCGGCGAAAACTTGGCACCGCTTTTAAGATGCATCAGATCCTTGACCCGATCGATAATCACCAGATGTCCGTCGTCCGTAAAAAATCCCGCATCTCCGGTGTGCATCCACCCGTCGATGATGGTCTCGCGGGTTGCTTCCTCGTTTTTCAGATATCCCTGAAAAAGACCCGGGCCCCGGGATAAAATCTCGCCCACCCCTTCGGGGTCCGGCTCAAAAATTGAGACCTCCGCTGCGGGCACCGGAATTCCCACCGAATCAAAATTGATGTCACCATCCCGATGGATGGTGGAATACCCGGCAACCTCGGTCTGTCCGTAAATTTGTTTTAAATTGACGCCCAGGGCATGGAAAAACCGAAATACATCGGGTCCTAAGGCGGCACCACCGGTCATGGCAGATCGGATCCGGGAAAAACCCAATCGATCACGCAGGGCCCGGAACATGGCGGCATAGGCTATCCAGTAAAGAATTTTCCATCCCAGTGGTGGATTCTTTTTATCAAATTTAAAGTCCGCCCAGCGATAGCCGATGGGCAGGCATAAATTGTAGACGAGCTTTTTGAAAAAGGAGGCATCCAGGTGTTTGACCATGACCTGCCGCGAAATTCCTTCCCACATTCGGGGAGATGCCACCATCAGGCTGGGGGCGATTTCATAAAGATCCGCCATGGCTGTTTCCGGCTCTTCCGGAAAATTCAGGGTATATCCCGCATAGAGTGAGGAGAAGACACTCATGGTTTGCTCCACGATCCAGGGCAGCGGAATAAATGAAAGAAACTGGTCGTCCGGCTGCTTGGGATCCACTTCGTGCAGGGAAGCGACCATGCTGATAATGTTTTTATGGGTCAGCATAGTGCCTTTGGGGTTGCCGGTGGTACCCGATGTGTAACAAATTAGGGCCAAATCATCTTCTTTAATGGCGCGAACATTTTTATCAAAGCGCTCCGGCTCTTTTTGATGCATTTGCCGACCCAGGCGCTCAATATCGGAAAACTTTACCAGAAGGTCCTTTTCTTCATAGTCCCATAATCCTTTAGGATCGGTGTAGATAACTTTTTCAAGACGGGGAAGTTTATTCCTCAAATCCAGGATCTTGTCGACTTGTTCCTGGTCTTCGGCCACAATCATGGTGGCTTCCGAGTGGTCGAAAATATAGGCAACCTCGCTGAGTATCGAGTCCTGGAAGATACCAAAGGGCAGCGCGCCGGCAGCCTGGGCGGCCAGCTCGGCAAAAATCCATTCCGGTCGATTGTCACCGATGATACCGATGGCATCGCCGGGTTTAAGGCCGAGAGCAATCAAACCCAGGGAAAAATCACGCACATGTTCCAGGTATTGCCACCAGGATATAGACTGCCAGATCCCGAATTCTTTTTCCCGCATGGCCACGCGACTGTCGCCAAAGCGATTGGCGTTTTTGACCAGGAGGCCGGGTAGGCTTTTAGGATTTTGAATTTCAGTAGAATCTTGTTGATCCATTGCTTTATCTTTGGGCGGTGTAATCCTACCCTTAATTAGGCTCACATAGCCTTAAATTGTGTTAATGATTAATCTGGTATTTTTCATATTGTTCGGTTTCAGGTTTCAGGTGTCAGTTTTGAGAGACGGAAAAAATGAAACTTGAATACGTGCGGTAAGACTCCCATTCTAAATAATTCTTATTGGTTACCGCTTTCGTCCTGACACCTGAAACCTGACACCTAAACCCTCAGAGAGAGATTAACATTTGAGTTTATGTAAAAAATCGTTTCATGCACACTCAGTTCTAAACACTACAGCCGTGAATACGCCTTTTCATCCTCACCAAGGTAGGCCCGAATAACCTGGGGATTTTCCTGCACTTCCCGGGGCGATCCTTCGGCAATTTTCTGGCCGAACTCCAGCACGCACACGCGGTGCGAAATATCCATGACAACCCCCATATCATGCTCGACCAGTATGATGCTCACTTCCCACATTTGATTTACGTTGAGAATAAAGCGGGCCATGTCCTCGGTCTCCTCCAGGTTCATGCCCGCCATGGGTTCGTCCAGCAGAAGAACTTCGGGCTGCATGGCCAGGGCCCGGGCCAGCTCCACCCTTTTCTGGAGCCCGTAAGGAAGGGTGCCCACCACCTTTTTTCGAATGGCTTCGATCTCCAGCAAATCAATGATTTTCTCTTCAATCTCCCGGCGCAGTTTCAATTCTTCGCGCCGGGTACGACCCCAGTAGATGATATCTGAAAAAATCCCGGATTTAAGAAAGGCGTGGCGCCCGAGTTTGATGTTATCCAGGACGGTCATTCCTTTGAAAAGTTCAATATTTTGAAAGGTGCGTGCAATGCCCAATTCGGCAATGGCATGGGTGGGTATGCCAAGAATATCTTTGCCCTTGTAAAGGATCTGACCTTCCTGGGGAGTATAAAATCGGCTGATGCAATTCAGCAGGCAGGTTTTACCGGCCCCGTTAGGTCCGATAATGGCGAGGATTTCACCGCCGAAAAGCCGCGTATCGATGTTATAAAGGGCCTGAACTCCGCCGAAAGCCAGCGACACATTCTCAATCTTTATAATAGCTTCATCACTCACTCGGATCCACTTTCGGCTTGGGTCTTTTTTAACTGCCGACTGCTGAAGGCAGGCCAACATATCCGCCATTGCAGGCCCGGTAAAATTTTGGCGATGATCTTACCCGAGCTAGCATACACGGAAGGTGATTCGCCGGGTCAGGCTGGCACAACCGGATGGTCACTGGCAGCCTTGACTTGCCCTTCGGTTAAATAGCCAGACCGACGGGTCTGGCGCTTGGAAAGCTGGGCAAAAGGGCTGCTTGACAAAGGTCTCTCCTTTTTCCACCGCCGAAGTAGTCATATATAAAGAATCAGATTATAAATGTCAAGCTATTGAATTAATGAATTTGCTTCATTCTTGGGGGTTTATTGCCGGCTGTATTTAATTCTGTATTTATTCTATATAAATACAGTATTTTGTCGCAATAATGTTGACTCTGATAAATTGAACTGGACTGATCTTTTGAATTCCACTATAGTTTGAATCCCTTATATCAGCCCTGCGTATTTCGGAACTTATTTTTGAAATAAATTGCCGCTAAAGAGGATCTATTATGTCGAAGATCAGAAACTCCATCGGAGAACTAATCTCGGATATCGCCCAAAAAAATTCGGATCGAGATGCCCTTGTTCACACCGAAGCCGGTCAACGCCACAGCTACCAGGATTTATCCCATGAAATCGACCGGGCAGCACGGGGGTTTTTAAGTCTGGGCATCCAGCCGGGAGATAAAATAGCGCTCTGGTCGGACAATGTTCCCCAATGGTTGGTTGCATTCCTGGCCCTGGCAAAGATCGGGGCGATAACCGTGCCCATCGATCCGGCTGCCGCCAAAGACAATCTCTACTATATTCTGGAGCAGTCAGAAAGCCGCGGCCTTATTGTTGCCGGCCGTACAGATTCCGGCAACATGATAGCTGCGGCATCTGCCGCGAAAAACGACATCCCTCTTTTAGAACATATCATCGTCATCACCGGTTCATCAGACACGGATCTGATTTCGTGGAAAGAATTGATTGCTGCTGGAGAAAATACAACCCTGGATACGTTGGCAAAAATTTCAGGGGCAATAAACCCGGAAGACCCGGTGGCAATTATGTATACATCCGGTACCACCGGCCGGCCCAAAGGGGTGGTGCTCGACCACCTGGGATTGATCAATAAATCCATGGTATCCACCGATCGTCAGGGAATTTCGGCGGAGGACAGACTCTGTCTGTTTTTTCCGCTTTTCCATATGTTCGGCAATACCTGCATCGCACTGGCGGGGCTTCTCAGGGGCGCGGCCCTGATCATGCCCTGCCGGTCTTTTGATCCGGCAAAGGTGCTGGCGGCCATCCCCGGTGAAAAATGCACGGCGATTTACGGCTCACCATCCATGCTGATTGCTCTGATCGACAATCCGAAATTTGCCAAAGACGATTGGACGAAACTGTCCAAGGGCATTATCGGGGGGGCTCCCTGCCCCATGGAATTGATGCGACGGATCGTGGAGGACATCGGGGTATCGGATATCACCGTGGCTTACGGTATCACCGAAACCTCCTCCTGGATCACCATGACCCATCCCGCTGACGCCCTTGAACTCCGTGTATCAACCATTGGCAGGCCACTGGCCTGCAACGAAGTTAAAATTGTGGACCCTGCTTCCGGCCACGAACTTGCACCCGATCAGCAGGGAGAACTGTGCACCCGCGGATTTCTGATGAAAGAATATTATAAAATGCCGGCCGCAACAGCCGCGGCTATCGACCGCGAAAAATGGTTTCACACGGGTGATCTGGGTGTGATGGACCCGGCCGGGTATGTCAGAATAACGGGACGTCTAAAAGACGTGATCACCCGCAATCATGTTGAAATATATCCTGTAGAAATAGAAGAAACCATCTATATGCTGCCTGAAATTTCAGAGGTCCAGGTTTTCGGTTTTCCCGATCAGAACCAGGGGCAGGAGGTGGCCGCCTGGATAAAATTAAAGGATAACAGCAAATTGTCCCTGGAGGCGGTTGCAGCCCATGTCCTGGCCCAGCTGCCGGTGGAGAAACATCCGAAACATTATAAAATAGTAACTGAATTTCCCATGACCGGCAGCGGCAAGGTGCAAAAATTCAAAATGGCCCTGTTGGCGGAAAAGGAATATGTTGATTAAGTTAGAATGACTGGATCTGATTCAATGAACTCAATCAACCCAATTAACTTAATCAACTCCAAGATCCAAACGATCTAAGCCTTAAAATCAAAGGGAGCACTGCCTTGGGAGACCTGAGCGAATTTCCAATAAAATATCGTTTGTATTTAAAAACCTACCGGTGGCGACGCATTGATCCGGTACCCTGGACACCCTTGAAAAAACCCTTGAAAGAATGTCGCCTGGCGATGATATCAAGTGCCGCCATTGTATCTGCTGATCAGGATCCTTTTGACAATTTTATTCGCATTGGCGACACCGGCATACGGGAAATTCCCCGGGATGTTGACATTACAACTCTGCGCGAAACCCATCGCAGCAATGCTTTTGATCACACCGGCATCCGCCAGGATCCAAACCTGGCTTTCCCGGTTGACCGTTTGCGGGAAATGGCCGAGGACGGATTTGTCGGATCCCTCAACCACAGATATTTTTCGATCATGGGATCGGTCACGGCTCCGGATCAACTGATACAGAATACCATACCGCAGGTAGTACCCAAACTGATTGATGATCAGGTTGATATTGCGCTGCTGATTCCCGTTTGACCGCTGTGCAACCAGACCGTGAGTCTGGTGGCAGCAGAATTGGAACAGCAGGGAATTTCAACGGTGGTCGTCCAGCTGTTGCGGCTGGTGACCGAAAAGGTTCGTCCCCCCCGGGCGTTGTTTGTTCCGTTTCGCCACGGCTACCCGCTGGACTCACCCAATGATCCTGAAAAGCAGCGGGCCGTAATAGCGGCTGCCTTAGATCTGCTGGCGAATCCGGATTTAAAACCACCGGCGATTGTGGATTTCATTTCAGAGGACAGAGCTCAGAGGTCAGATGACAGATGACAGAGAACAGGGGACAGAAAACAGAGGACCGAAGACAGATAATAATGGTAGAAGGTTGAGGGTATCTGTCGTGTTTGAGGTTTGAGGATGGCGGATGGAGGCTGATATGTCAGAATATAAAAAGACCCCATCCGCATTTGCCTCCAACCTCTAACCTAAAGCGAATCACGCCTCTAACCTAAATTGTTAACTCAGCAAGTCAGGGGATACCCATGAATTTCAAGAAACTCGAATTCACCAATGATGCCGGACAAAGGCTTGCCGCCAGAATTGATCTGCCCGATAATGCCCCGCCCGTTGCCTATGCCCTTTTTGCCCATTGTTTTACCTGCTCTAAAAACATAAAAGCCGCCGCCTATATCAGCCGGGCTTTGACTGCTGACCGAATCGCGGTTTTCCGATTTGATTTTACCGGACTCGGAGAAAGTGAAGGGGATTTTGGCGATACGAATTTTTCATCCAACGTCGAGGATCTGGTAACAGCCGCGCAATTTATGGTCGAGAACTATGAGGGACCCAAGATTCTAATCGGACATTCCCTGGGCGGAGCGGCCGTCCTGCAGGCTGCGGCCAGGATTCCCTCGTCCCTGGCCGTCATAACCATAGCGGCACCGGCCGATCCCAAACATGTTTCACTGGCCCTGGGCGATTCCAAAGAAATCATTGAACGCCGGGGAGAAGCCAAGGTCGATCTGGACGGCCGGACGTTCAAGATCAAAAAGCAGTTTTTAGATGATCTGGATTCCATCCGCATGCAGCAGACCATCCAAAATCTAAACCGCGCGCTGTTGATCTTTCACGCACCGACCGACGGTGTGGTCGGCATCGACAATGCCGCCAAAATTTTTATGACCGCCCGGCACCCCAAAAGTTTCATTTCCCTGGACAATGCCGATCATTTGCTGTCGAACCCTAAAGACTCTCAGTATGTCGGCTCCCTCATCGCAACCTGGGCTGCTAAATATATCGAAACCAGACCTGATCGATAGAAAACTTTACTTTTTGAGTTGATTGGGCTTTTTCATCTTGCAATGGCAAGCTTTTTTCTGATACGGGGAAAAAGATGTCGAATTCAAGGACCTATTTATCCATATTTCTGGGATTTTTGCTGGTACTGGGGGCCATTGCCGCCGAGGCCCAGGAACGTTTCCTCGACAACGGCGATGGCACGGTGACCGATACGAAACTGGGTCTGATGTGGGCCCAAAGTGATAATCAGGCCGACATTTTCTGGCAGGAAGCACCCGGATGGATAAAAAGCTATTTTGTAAAGCAGATCGGGCTCCAACACGATGATTGGCGCTTGCCGACAATAAATGAATTAAAAAGCCTTTACCTCGAATCTCCTGACTATAGCGGCTATAGAGCGAAATGCGGCCACATTGTAAAAATGGTGCCCGCAATCCGAATCAGCTGTATCCTGGTTTGGACCTCTGACACCGCCCTGGGGTTACCGCTGGCATTTAACTATTACCTTGGAAACGCCTTCACCGTTGATTTGGCTGACAGTAAAGGCTGCCGCGTGTTGCCCGTTCGAAAGATTAAGTAGCCTATGAACGATAATACGAAGATTGACTATTCAGTCCTGGATCGGCCGGAAGTTATTATGTTCTTGTTTCATCCGCGGTCTGAGCCACCCGGGTCAACATTTCAAGCCGCTGCCCCGCAAAACTCGATGGCGCTGCCGAAAGATATTTTGATTCCGGTCAAAGATGACGTGGCTATCGGCGCCCGCTTTCACATGGCGGAAAAATCCGGTGCCAGCATTCTTTTTTTTCACGGCAACGGGGAGATTGTGGCTGACTATGATGAGCTCGGCCCCATTTACAATCAAATGGGTGCCAATTTTTTAGCCGTGGACTATCGTGGGTACGGTCGCTCCACCGGTAGGCCGACCGTCACCGCCATGATGCGGGACTGTCATGTCATCTTTGAATTTGTACAAAATTGGCTCAGGCAAAATAATTATCCGGGCCCCGTTATCCTGATGGGCCGATCCCTTGGCAGTGCCTCCGTCCTTGAACTGGCAGCGGCCTGCGGAGATTCAATTGACGGTCTTATCGTCGAAAGTGGATTTGCCTTTGCCGCCCCGCTGTTGCAGCTGCTGGGGATAGATCTGGAAGCCCTTGGATTTAAAGAAGAAAAAGGATTTCGCAATATCGACAAAATCAGAAAATTTGATAAACCCACCCTGATCATTCACGCCGAATTTGATCATATCATTCCTTTTTCAGACGGCGAGGCGCTGTATAATGCCAGTCCGTCCCCGGAAAAGGCATTGTTGAAAATCCCCGGGGCCAATCACAATGATATTTTCATGCGCGGTCTTCCGGAATACCTGGCTGCGGTAAAAAATATTGTTGAACGGGTGAAAAAAAACCCTGGTTAAACGTCTCAAAATTTCTAAATTCCAATTGGAGCCGGCCGCAGGGCCTACCGGAGATTTTCAGCCTCTCCTCCCCGAAGAATCCCTGACCATAATTCACCCTAGGATTGCATTTTCGCTTAAGTTTTTAACCATTTGAGACGATACTATTAGAGAAATGCTTTGCGAGTCTATCAGCCGGTAAGATGCTATCCCGGTTTCGTCAGGTAAATCTAATTTATGGTTAAAATATCATTATGTTCGCTGTACCAACAGACAAATTAAAACCCGGAAAAATTTTAGCCGAAGAAGTACGCGATATCAACGGCCGTCTTCTGCTGGCAAGGGGAAATGAAATCGGCGACAATCACATCCGGATTTTTAAGATCTGGGGAGTTTCTGAGGTCACTGTTGAGGGACCGGCCCAGGGTAATGACAAATTTGATCCGGAGATTAGTCCGGAGATGTTGGAAAAGGTAACCGAAACCGTTAAAGACCTCTTCCAACATACCGATCTGGAACATCCGCTTGTAAAAAAAATATTTAACTTGGCGGTGCAGTTCAGGTGTGAGCATAATCTGATTGATACGCAAAGTGAGGTTTATATTAGTGAACAAGAGATCGACCCCGGGGATCGACATAAAAGTTTTGTCGAACGGTTTAATAAAAAAGAGATTGTCCTGCCTGAAATCCCATCTGTTGTTTTCGAATTAAATGAAGTGATTGCAAACCCCATGTCATCCGCCAACCACATTGCCCGGGTAGTTAACCGAAGCCCGAGTTTAACAGCCTTACTGTTAAAGATTGTGAACTCGTCCTTTTACGGGTTTCCGTCAAAAATCGACAAGGTGTCCCACGCGGTGACCCTGATCGGTACCCGGGAGATTTCCGGGCTGGCCCTGGGCATCAGCATCCTCTCAATTTTTAAAAATATCCCCAGAGAAATGATTGATATGTATTCATTTCTGAAGCACAGCCTGGCATGCGGTATCTTATCGAGAATACTGGCCGCCCAAAAAAATTTCGGCCAGACGGAGCAGTTATTTGTCTCCGGTCTGCTGCATGACCTGGGACGCTTGATACTGTACATATATTTTACCGAAGAATCGCGCAATATATTGAGCCGTGCAAGGAATAGCAATAAACTACTGTACCAGGAAGAGTATGACTATCTGGGATGCGACCATGCTCAGGTAGGCAAGCAGCTCATGGAACAGTGGAAGCTGCCCGTGATTCTGGAAAACAACGTTTTGTACCATCATAAACCGTCAGAAGCCCAGCAGCCCATACCGGCCGCCATCGTCCATCTGGCCGATATTATCGTTAACAGCCTCGGCATCGGGAGCAGCGGGGAGAAATTTGTACCACCCCTTGACACGGCAGCCTGGGAAAACCTCGATTTGCCGCTCAGCGGTTTTGGGACGGTAATCGGACAGACGACGCACCAGTTTTCCGCTCTGGAATCAATACTGCAGCTTGAAGGCCATCAATGAATAAAAACTTAAATATGGATCCTGAAACTCTTCTTGCTCGGATTGAGTATCTGGAAGAAAACAGACGTCTCATTCAAAATACCCTTGAGATGGCATTGTCCCTGGGTGATTTTCAGGAAAATATCAACAAAGGCTACGGGCCGGAAAACATCCTGGGAGAAGCCGAAAAAAGAGTCCAATATTTGATCCCCTTTGAGGCCAATGCCTTTTATCTTGTCGATCAGGACAAATCAGACTTTGTCTTATCGGCCTCGGAACCCTCTGATAAAAACCAATTTATTGAAGATCAGGTCAGCTACATGATTGACAAAGGCTTTTTTGCCTGGGCAATTCGTGAGAGAAGGGGCGTGACGATCTCATCCCACGATCATTCAAAACAGCTGCTGTTGCATGTCATTGCCACCTATTCTCGAATCCGGGGAATGTTTGTCGGTGTGCTGCCGGATAAAAAAAATGTCCTGCCCGACAAATCAATGACATTGCTGTCGATCGTTCTGCTGAATACTGCCAACGCGCTGGAAAGTTTGGAGTTTTATCAACTGCTGCGAAACCAGAACAGTAATCTTGAAAAAATGGTTGCTGAAAGAACCCGGGCCCTGGCCAATTCTGAAAAACAGCTGCAGCAGGTAATGAAATTACAGGCCATCGGCACCCTGGCCGGTGGTATTGCTCACGATTTTAACAACATTCTCTTTCCGATCGTCGGGTATACGGAACTGACCATGGATGACGTCCCGGAGGACAGTCAGGCCCGACAGAATCTGGAAGAGGTTCTCAAAGCGGCCAACCGGGCCAAGGAACTGGTCCAGCAAATTCTCACCTTCAGCCGTCAAAGCAGTCAGGAGCGCAGACCTCTTAAAGTTCAGTATCTCATTAAAGAGGCCACCAAGTTGCTGCGGGCGACGATTCCATCATCCATCGAAATCGAGTGCAATATAGATGAATCCTGCGGACCCATCAAGGGCGATCCCACCCAAATCCATCAAATCATCATGAATCTATGCACCAATGCCTATCACGCCCTGCAGGAAACCGGCGGCAAACTTGAGGTGAGCCTGAAGGAAATATATATCAGTTACGAGCAATCCCTTGACAGGGTGGGTATGAAAATCGGCAAACATATCGAGCTGATGGTAAAGGATTCCGGCCACGGAATGGAGCCGCAGGTCATTGAGCGTATCTTTGAGCCCTATTTCACCACCAAGGAACAGGGTAAAGGTACCGGACTGGGTTTATCCGTTATTCACGGCATCGTCAAAAGCCACGGCGGTGATATTACCGTGTCCAGCCGGCCCGGTAACGGAGCGACGTTTAAGGTATATTTGCCCATAATTGATGATATTGAAGAGGAAATCCATGTCATTGAGCCCTTGATCGCAATCCACGGTGAGGAACGCATCCTGCTGGTAGATGACGAGGCGCAGATAATTGATATCGAGCAGCAAATTTTAGAGCGTCTCGGATATAAGGTAACGCCTAAAACCGACAGCGAGGAAGCCCTGGAGGAATTTGCCGCCCAACCCGATCGATTTGACCTGGTCATTACGGATATGACCATGCCTAAAATGACCGGTGATCAACTGGCACGGCGGATGATGGACATCAAACCCCAGATCCCGGTAATCTTGTGCACCGGATTTAATGAGGCCATTTCAGAAGAAAAAGCATTGGCCATGGGAATCGATAAGTTTGTCATGAAGCCGATAGTCAAGGACGAACTGGCGAGTACGATTCGAACGGTATTGGACCACCGCCTTACCCTGCCTAATTAGACACCTTCTGTGACAATTATCAAAACAGCTGAAAAAAAGGTCAATAGTTATTCAAGGTTCGACATTGTTTTTTTCATTCGATGTTGAACGTTCGATATTGGATGTTGGATGTTCATCTTCAAACTCTTTGGCCTCCTCTAAAGATTCATTTAGCTGGTCGAGCAGGCATGTGACCGGGTCGGCAAATTTTCTGACCACCGACATCGCCTTTGACTTTGCATCCCGGTATCCGGCACGATACGCAAAGGCATACACAATCGTCACCAGCATGAGCTGCGCCAATACAAAGAAAAAGGATTTCATGGGTGATTCTCCTTTATTTTTTCCATTCAGTAATATAGTTTCGGCATTAGAGGCGCATAACTTTAGAAAATGAGAAACCAAATCAGGAAAGATAAAAAATGCCGATACATACACACAATTTTGTAGAAACTTACCAGGGGCTGGTGGGATACGGAGCAGATCGCGAAACGGATGAAAACACCGTCCTATATTATCTTCAGAAATTTTCCGATGACAGGTTTATGGCAATGATGACCAAAAGAATGACAGATGAGGAACTGCTGGAATTATTTGAACTGATCAATCGGCTCCTGAGGAAGCACCTATCGGAATCTGAGTATCACAAGTTATTTCTCAAAGATGATCACGACCACTGACGAAGGAATCAGGTGTCAGGTGTCAGGTGTCAGGTGTCAGGGACATGAGGAAATGGCAGAGAATTGCCCAGAATGCAAAATTCCAATATGATCCCGCTGCTAACAGAAAACTAATTGCAGAAATTTGTTTTCAACGGTTTTCTCTGACACCTGACACCTGACACCTATTCCCTATTATCAGTCTTCTGTCATCTGAATAAAGAAAGGAACGAACAGGATGTTCACAAACAAACAACTTGAACGGTATGCGGATATATTGTGGTGGGGGCTCTCCACCGCCCGGACGTCGGCCTTTAAAAAAAACGATATCGTGCTCATTGGCTACCATCGACCAGCCGTCAAACTGGCTGAAATTCTTTATGCCCGGCTGCTTGCCGGAGGATATCATCCCGTCCAACGTATGAGTCCGACCACTATGATGGAGAGGCAGTTTTATTTGCTCTCAACAAACAGGCAGCTTGTCTTCATACCTCCCGGGGAAACAGAACTGATGTCACGCCTCAATGGACGCATTTTTCTATATGCACCGGAATCCATCACCCACCTGAGCGATATCGATCCTGATAAAATCGGGAAAACCGCAGTGGCCCAAAAATATGTGCGCGATATTCTCAATCGGAGAGAATCCCACGGCACCTTCAGCTGGACGTTGAGTGTGTTTCCCACCGCTGAACTGGCCGGTCAGGCAGGTCTCTCGCTGGAAGACTACACCCGGCAAATCATCAAAGCCTGCTTTTTAAACAAAACCGACCCGGTCTCCGAATGGCAGCGTGTTTATAAAAATGCACAGTCCATTAAAAAATGGTTAAACTCTTTGAATGTAGAATACTTCCACGTGGAGTCCAAAAACATTGACCTCGAAGTGACTCCTGGAGAAAAACGACGGTGGATCGGTATATCCGGGCGCAACATACCCAGTTTCGAAATTTTCCTGTCCCCGGACTGGCGGGGAGTCAGAGGAAAGTATTACGCTGATCAAGCTTCCTATCGAAGCGGCAACCGTGTGGAAGCAATAAGGCTGGAATTCAAAAAAGGACGGGTAATTAGGGTCGGTGCCGAGGTGGGGGAAGATTTTGTCAAAAAACAACTCCAAATGGATAAAGGCGCCGATAAACTGGGTGAATTTTCAATGACGGACAAAAGATTTTCCCGGATCGATCGTTTTATGGCCAATACCCTTTATGATGAAAACTATGGAGGCAAATACGGCAACTGCCATGTTGCTCTGGGCTCTTCATATTCAAACACCTATGCCGGAGACAGCAAAAAATTGACGCCGGCCCGCAAGCGTGCCCTTGGCTTTAATGAATCGGCCCTCCACTGGGATTTGGTGAATACGGAAAAAAAGCGAGTGACTGCCCATTTAAAGTCCGGTGAGACCATCAGCATTTATGAGAATGGGTGTTTTGTGAAGTAACGAAAATATGACTATATCAATAGAATTTTGGCGAACTACACGGGGGGGCGTGACAAAATCAGGCTCCCACAGCTGCCCGGGGAGGCACCGGTACCAGTGACCCGATGCATTCAACCAGTTTTTTCAGGGGAAACGGTTTCGCCAAAACCATATCAAACGCACTGCTATCCATCAGCCACGGTGTTCCGGATATCGCAATTACAGGTATGGATTGTTTTTCAGATTTGCGGATATGGTTCACGACACCGTTACCGTCAATACCGGGCATGCGAATATCGGTAATCACAATATCGAAACTGCCGTCATCAAATTTGCGGATCCCTTCCTGACCATCAGCTGCTGTTTCAACATTGTGACCGAATTTGGTTAACGCCTGACGTAGAATCTGCAAAATGCCTTTTTCATCGTCAATAACCAGGACTGTGGACATGACTTTTCTCCAAAAAACGGAACGTTTTTTTGAAAACCGCTATATAAAGCTATCCTATGCCATTATCCAGGCAATGTCAACTATATATTGTGTATTGCTGTCTAATCAACCACTATATAAAGTGGTCCAACCGTCTATGTGAAAATGGTGACGCTCTAGGTCAGCTCTCCGGACAAATGTCATCCGGAATAATATATGGCCATCTGGAAGGTTTTGAACATCTACGACAAGTAAGAATGCTCAGGGGGTTTTATAGAAATCCATGCCCTGGTGTCAAACCGAATTATCCAAGTTTTTCGGATTTATCGGAAAAAGTTATCAACAAAATGTATGCTTATGAAATTATTGTAGATAATATTAAAATAGATCTCAAGGTCTTAAAACCCACAGTTTAATCGCCAAAGAATTTTTTTCAAATATTTTAGCTAGATCAAAAGTTATTAACAAGTTATGAACAATCGGGTTTTCTTTTGATATCTTTTGATATCTTCCTTTTTTAAGCATTTAAATAATTCGGGCAAAAAGACCCAAAATGCTGGCCAGACGCAATAAAAAAAGCGCCCTGAAATTTTCAAGGCGCTCGTAATTTTATGTATATTGCCGGCCGAAACGTTCCCTATTACGCGAATTCCCGGCTAAGGTTGCACCCCGGGCTATTTTTTCTTCTTTGGGGGCTAGACTTTGTATTTTCCGAAATCATCCGGCGACAGATTTGCAAGGTAATCCGCCCATTTTTTGCCTTCTTCGCTGTTATCGACCACTTCGGCTTCACCATCACTTATTTTAGACTGTTGCATAACCGAATCCTCGACGAAGATTGGGGCTTTAAACCGTAATGCCAGTGCGATGGCATCGCTTGGGCGGGCATCAATGTCGAAGCTCTGATCCTTGGAAACGAAATAGATTCGGGCGTAAAAAGTGTTATCTTTTAAGTCACAGACCTCAACCTTAACGATTGAAATTTGCAATGTATCGGCGAAATTTTTTAAAAGGTCATGGGTCATGGGACGATCATATTTTATATTTTGAAGGGCCGAGGCAATCGAGGTAGCCTCAAGCAGTCCTATCCAGATGGGAACCGCTTGCTGATCATCTTCTGATTTTAGAATGATGATGGGGGTATTCGATGCTGGATCCATTGTCAGACCTGCTATGCTAACTTTATGCAGCATAACTTCTATCTCCTTTCAACCTTTTGGCTGCGGCCTTATCTTCAACCGGTCTGCCCCACAGGGAATGAGAATAGGCTTTCTCGATTTTTACATCAACCAATTCCCCTGGAGACAGCCCATCACAGCCCTCAGGATTGTCATCTTGATAAAAATTTACAATTTTGTTTGTGGACGTGCGCCCCGTCCACTGGACAGCCTGATGCGCATGGTTCAGATTGCCCGAAGATTGTCTTTTACTGAAACCCTCAGCCAGAATCGGCAAACAGCTACCGACCAGGGCCTGATTTTTCTTTTTCGTAAAAGTATCTTGCAGGTCCAGAAGAATTTGAAGCCGTTTCTTCATTTGATGATCCGACACCTTTTCTTCAAATTTTGCCGCCGGTGCGTTCGGGCGATCAGAGTACTTAAAGGCAAAAAGACCGTCAAATTCGATCGTCCGGATCAAATCCAGGGATTCATCAAAATCCGCCTCCGACTCTCCCGGAAATCCCACAATAATATCGGAGGTAATCGCGATATCAGGACAAGTATCTCTGAGTTTGGCAACTTTGTCAAGATAGAGCTCTTTTGTATACTTGCGATTCATACGCTTTAATACTCGATTGGATCCCGATTGGACCGGCAAGTGGATATGATCACAAAGTTTTTCATTGGTTCGCAAGGCGTTTATCAGGTCCTCATCGAAATCCTTGGGATGGGAGGTCGTAAACCGTATCCTCAATAGCCGCTCGATTTGGCTGACCCGCGCGAGCAATTCCGTAAAAGAACACAATCCCTCCTTTTTCCCATAACTGTTTACATTCTGTCCAAGCAAAGTGACTTCTTTAAGACCGGATCGAGCAAGTTCTTTGATTTCATTAACAATAACATCCGGATGCCGGCTGGTTTCTCTGCCCCGTACATAGGGTACCACACAATAGGAGCAGAAATTGTCGCAGCCCCGCATGATGGTCACAAATCGGGACACCTGACTGGCGGGAGCGATATTGTCATTGGCTTCCTTGAAATGGGGTTTATCCGCCTGTTCGATATCAACAATCCGGCAGCGCTTTTTCTCTATTTTTTGAATTAAATACGGCAACCGATCGATAGCCTGGGTTCCAAACACAAGATCAAGGTAAGGAATCCGCTTAAATATTTTCTCGCCTTCCTGCTGGGCTACGCAGCCGCCGACACCGGTGATAAGACCCGGTTTCTTCTTTTTCAGTCTGGCCAGGCGCCCCAGAAAGCTGAAGGCTTTTTGCTCGGCTTTGGCACGGATGGTACAGGTGTTCACAATCACCAGGTCCGCCATTTCCAAAGACGATGTCTGCTGATACCCCAGCGCAGCCATCCGCATGGCAATCTGCTCGGAATCATAAACATTCATCTGACAGCCGATAGTGTTTAAATACAGGTATTTATTTACCATATAAGTTCTTTCGATAAAACACTTCTAATATTACCGCTCGCCAACTCATCATTGATTTGAGCCGGTTCGATCAAGATTTCCTTTTTCAGATCCACCAGGAGTGCTTCTATATCACGCTTGCAGCCAGGTGCAATGTGAAAAACGACGATACCGGCTATCGGATCCAGTGTTTCCAATACTGCAATACCATCATAAGCCTCGACGATGAACTTTATAAAGGCGATTTCCCGGCGGTCAACGCGGTAATACCGTTTGATGGTTTCGACAGGCACGCGGTCAGCTGACATGGCAAGAATCAAGCACTTGAAAAAAGACTATGTCCAACAGAAATTTCATCCCAAGCCCAAAATTTTTGTAGAGGGGCGGATATTGTGAACTATTGAATAATATAATCATATCATGGTCTTTTTCAATCAAAAAAGCGGAAGGAATAAAAAAGTTGATTAGTTGATTGAGTTTATTGAGTTGACTGAGTTTGTGTACTTTGAGACTATTTGATGGGACCCGATCCTTTCTACTTAATCAACCTTTCATTTAATCCCAAATCCCAGATCGTTTTGGGTTGTTTGCCGGCGCAATTTAGGATATATGGCGCATTCATGAAAAAACATTGGCGAATGCATCAGCCGGATCCAGGTGTCGTTGAAAAACTGAGCCGGGAGTTGAACTATCATCCCATTACCGCAGCGGTTCTGGTCAACCGCGATTTTTTTACGCCGACTGATGCCCAGGGCTTTTTAAATACCTCTTTGAATAATCTGCGCCCGCCCTTTTCCCTGAAAGATATGGATACCGCAGTCAATCGCATCTGCAGCGCAATCATCGAGAATGAAAAAATCCTGATCTTTGGCGACTATGATGTCGACGGGGTCACGGCAGTTGTTATCCTGCTGAACTTTTTGGGTTATGTCGGGGCTGATGTTTCCTATTATATTCCCCATCGGATTGCGGAGGGATACAGCATCCAGCCCATGCATATATCTCAATACGCCCGTCCCAATCAAATCGATTTGATCATCACCGCCGACTGTGGTTCCGGAAGTCATCAGGCAGTTCAAGCAGCTACCCGATTCGGCATTGACATGATCATCACGGATCACCACAACATTTCCGGAGACATCCCGTCCGCGCTGGCGGTGATAAACCCCAGGCGCCATGACTGCAATGCGGGGCTGCAAAACATGGCCGGCGTCGGCGTGGCATTTTTCCTGTTAATCTGCCTGCGAACCCGCCTGCGGGAACTAGGGTACTGGGATGCGCTCCCGGAACCAAATTTAAAAGAGTATTGTGATCTGGTGGCTCTCGGCACAGTAGCCGATATGGTGCCGCTCATCGAAGAAAACCGTATCCTGAGTAAAACCGGCCTTGACCTGATCAAAGCCGGTCATCGCCCCGGTCTGACAGCCTTGCTGGAAGCCAGCGCCATCCGCAACCAGTCCCTGAGTGCCGAGGATATCGCGTTCAGACTGGCCCCCCGGTTAAATGCCGCCGGACGCATGGACCACGCGGCGCGGGCGGTTGAGCTTTTGATGGCCGAAGACGCCGTAACGGCAGAAAAAGCGGCGCAAACGCTGAATTTGCTGAATCGCAAAAGGCAGGACATTGAAAAAGGACTCCTGGCAGACCTTCAGCGGTTTATTGACAACAACCCGTCGTTGCTCCGCCGACGATCTCTGGTTTTATATCGGCAGGGATGGCATGCCGGGGTATTGGGAATTGTGGCCTCCCGGATGATGCGCAACTATCATCGACCGGTGGTTCTGATTTCACTACAGGATGGGATGGGTAAGGGTTCTGCCCGGAGTGTGGAGGGGCTCAATCTATATGATGCCCTGGCCGCCTGCGGGCCGTTGCTTGAGAGTTTCGGGGGGCACGCCATGGCGGCCGGACTGCTGATCCGGGAGGAGAATCTCGCCGACTTCCAAAACGCCTTTGAAACGGAAATCCAGCGCACAACCTCCCCGGAGACCCTAGTACCTACTTTACAAATTGACAGTCAACTGGATTTTGCTGCGATTTCAGATGACCTCATCGATGAATTGGAATTGTTGATGCCTTTTGGCGCCGGCAACCCCGAACCGCTCTTTCTGGCCGGAAATATGAAAGTTGTAAACTCTAAAATCGTCGCTAAAAATCATCGGCGCATGATTTTAAGCCAGGCATCAGGATACGCGGCTGCCGCAATCCCCGCCATCCATTTCAATGCAAATGACGAAGATGCAAGAAAATTTCACTTTGATCAGATTGTTTTCAGGCTTCAATGGAATCGATGGAACGGCAAAAAAACCGCCCAAATTGTCATAGAGGATGTGCAATAATTTTTTCTTGCAATCCTATTTGCTAACCATTATTATGCCCGCATCAATGGATGGTGTGAACCGGGGCCTTTGTATGCCGGGATGGACAGCATCAAGTTAAATCTGCCAAAAGAATAAGGTAGCATGCCATGGCCAAGATATTCAGACCCAGTTCTCACGAATCAAGCATCTTATCCAAAATAGAATCAACCAAAGAGCACATGCGGCGTCTGGCAATCAGCAGGGTCCGCGATTGTTCGGAACCCCTTGCCAATGCCATTGCCTCCAAGCTGATTGAGAAAAACCTGGTTGAGACAGCCAGTCAAAATTCCCTGGAAGAGCAGATTAGAAAGTGTCTGGACAAAATGACGCACATGGACGATTTTGATGTTGATTATCAGATCGCACCGATTCGCAATCTGGTTCCACAGCCTCAAATTGTAAGTCTCTATGTGACCGCATATGTTATCGAAAAACTGATTGACCACAAGGATGTGGTGGACATATACGGTTCTGATGAAGAAATCTATTTTACCATCAACCAGCAAGTTAAAAAATTCCTGCCGCTCTAATGCGCCCCAGCTTTCATCCCAGGCTAATAAACGGTCCTTTTGACGACCCCGGGCTTTATGTTCCATTTCTTTTTCAACACCGCGCCATGGTTTTTGATCTCGGCGACATCACCTGTTTGCCGGCCGGAGATCTGCTCAAAATAAGTCATGCCTTTATCACTCACACCCATATGGATCATTTCATCGGCTTTGATCGTCTCCTGCGGACGGTACTGGGACGTGAAAAAACCCTGGCGCTTTTCGGCCCCGAGGGATTTTTAAAAAATGTCGAGGGAAAACTGGCCGGGTATGCCTGGAATCTGGTTGGCAATTACAATTACCCCCTCAATTTAGAGATCACCGAAGTCAACTCACAATCCACTATCTACCGGAGATACCGCTGCCGCGACAAATTTATAGCGGCCAATGCATCCGTCGAACAACCGTTTAACGGGGTCCTTTATGAGGAGCCGGGGCTTACGGTTACGGCCGCCATTCTCGATCACGGCATCCCCTGCCTGGGGTTGGCCATCAAAGAAGACTTTCACGTCAACATCCTCAAAGATGGATTAAAAAAACTGGGGCTTGAACCAGGCCCCTGGCTGGCGGATTTTAAACAGGCATTATACCGCAAATCTGATCCCGAATCGGAATTTGAACAGCGGTCCGGACCCGGGCAAAAGGCCCGGCATTACCGTTTAGGGGAACTTGCCGCTAAAATCGCCCTCATCACAGCGGGTCAGAAAATAGGCTACATTACCGACGTGGCATACAATCAATCCAACGCCGAGAGGATTGTTGACCTGGTAGAAGAATCAGATCAGCTTTTTATAGAAGCCGCCTTTTTCGACACCGATAAGGATATCGCCGCTGAAAAAAATCATCTCACCGCAGGGCAGGCGGGAATGCTGGCCGCCATGGCCCGGGTAAAAAACTTTTCAGTATTTCATTTTTCCCCCAGGTACACGGGAGAAGAACAGCGTTTAAGACAGGAAGCCCGTCTGGCATATGAAAAGCAGAAGACCCGTCTTCACGCAGTGACCGGGTCGGGGGGTCGGTAATTGACCAGTACCATGCCCAGGCTGACCATGATCAATGCCAGAATCAGGTTGGGACTGATGGCTTCGCCCAGAATTAATATCCCGCTGAAGACCACACCAAATACCGGTGTGAAAAATGAAAAGGCGTGCAGCAGGCTGACCGGGTATCGGGAGACAAGGACGAACCAGGCCAGATAACTGAGAAATGCGACGATGATGCACTGGTAAAACAGCGAAAAGCCGGTCAAAAAGGAAAATCCGCTGACCGCAGGGTGCTCAAATATGAGGCTCAAAATAAATAAAAACGGCGCTGAAAAAAACAACTGGTAGAAAAGGATCTGCAATGGATCAGCCCGTTGAGCCAGATATTTTTTGATGTAAACCGTGGTCGTTCCCCACAGGGTTCCGGCAATGAGAAATAAAAGATCCCCCGGCAAGGCCTCAAATGAAAATGTCCCTAAATTTTTCAGAAACAATACAACCAGGCCGCCGAAGGCCAGCATAAGGCCGCAGGCTTTCCAGAGATTGAAGCGATCTTCGACCAGGAAAAAATGAGCCCCCAGGGCCGCGACAAACGGCGCCGTGTACAGGATCACATAGCCGCGGGACGCCAGGGTATATTGAAGACCCACAAATATAAATCCGAATTCGGTGCCGAATAGCAGGCCGGCAACAATTCCGTGAAAAATTATCGGTCGGGATGGAAAAATGGCCAGCCCTTTGGCCTTCATCCAGATATATAGGCACATGGCGGCAACCATGGACCGAATACCGGCCATGAAAAGCGGTGCAATATCCCTCGCTGCCAGTTTGACAAAGGCCATATTGCTGCCCCAGACCATAGCGATAACCAGCAGGGCGATTATTGGCCTCCATGGGAGTTGCTTTTGATACATAGAGGTTATCCTGTTTGAGAAGCACCAAAGCGGTAGTGCAAATTATCTTAAATAAAACCGGTTTATCTGGCTTAAGTCGACAGCTTGGAAAAATCGGCAAATTTACTGAACAGCGCCGCGATATGCCCGAGCAGCGCCAGGCGATTGCGGCGCATACCGGTGTCTTCGGCCATCACCATGACCCCATCAAAAAATCGGTCAACGGCATCCCGCAGTGAGGCGATCTCCACCAGCGCCCGATCAAAAGATTTTTTTTCCATGGCTTCGGACACTTTTTGATCGACCGCTTTAAATTCTGCAAACAGGGCACCCTCGCTTTCGTGTTCAAACAGCTTTGTATCGACGGCTTCAAGAGCGGCGCCCTCTTCCCGCTGTCCTGATTTTCTGATGATATTAACCACGCGTTTGAACCCGATGGCCAGGGGTTCAAAATCCGGCCGCGCTTTCAGTGATTCAAGGGCTTTAACGCGGTTGCGGACATTGGGGACATCGTCCCCTGAAACACTGACAACGGCGGCGATCACATCCTTGGAAAATCCTTCCTCGGCCAATAGGTGCGAAATTCGGTTTTGTAAAAATAGATATACTTTCTCTACCAGGTTCCCGATTTCCCGGGTGCCCTTATCACCAAACTGCTCGACGCTGCTGCGAATGAGTTCCCGCAGTGGAAATGATAGCCCCTTATCAGTCAGTATCTGAACGATGCCGATGCCCTGGCGGCGCAGGGCATATGGATCCGATGCACCGGTCGGTATGAGCCCGACACTAAAACAGCCGCAGATGGAATCCATCTTATCGGCAATGGAAACAACCGCCCCCACCAGGGTCTCGGGCAGCGGCGCGCCGGAATAGACCGGTCGGTAGTGCTCTTCAATGGCGGCGGCGACGTCGGGCGGTTCACCGCCAATTTCGGCATAGATCCGGCCCATAACGCCCTGCAATTTTGGAAATTCACCCACCACATGACTGACCAGGTCGGATTTGCTCAAGCGGGCGGCCCGCAGCACCTGCTTTTTCAAATCATCGCCTTTTTTAGTTGATGCCGCCAGCATTTCGGCAATTTTTGCAACCCGCGCGCTTTTTTCAAACACGGTCCCGAGCTCGGCCTGGAAAAGGACTCTTTTTAATTTCTCCACACGCTCATCATTGGTAACTTCAAGGTCACCCTGGTAAAAAAACTGAGCATCGGCCAGACGGGCCCTGATCACTCTTTCATGACCGGTTGCTGAAAGTGCCAGGTCCCTGGCGGCTGTATTATTCACTGCAATGAAACAAGGCATCAAATTAAGGTTGCTGTCGGTAACGGCAAAGTATTTCTGATGTTCGCGCATGGCATTAATCAGCACCTCATCGGGGACTTCGAGAAACTTTGTATCAAATTTGCCGGCAACCGCTATCGGATATTCCACAAGATTATTGTTGATATCCACTAACTCTTCGTCGGGTAGAATGCGACCGCCAAGTTCCCTGGCCACACGGACGATACGTTCCTCGAGGATTTTTTTGCGTGATTGCATATCGGCCTCGACATGAGCGGCACGCAGCTTATCCAGATATTCGTCCGTGCTGTTCAGCTTGATTTTAGCGGGAGCCATGAAACTGTGACCGCAGGTGTAGCGTCCGCTTTTTAAATTGCCGAGCTTAAAGGAAACAACCGATTTTCCCAGCATGGCTAAAATAGTATGAATCGGCCGTGCAAATTCGATATCCAGGTCAGCCCATCTCATTTTTTTGGGAAACGGCGTGGCTAAGATAACCCGGGGTAAAATCTCTTTCAGGAGAGCTTGGGTTGCCAGCCCGCGTTCACTTTTTCCGGCCGTCAAATATGCTCCTTTGGGGGTATCTTTTACAGCAAGCTTACTTAGGGGAACACCGACTTTTTCCGCAAATTTTTGGGCGGCCACGGTTGGCTTGCCATTTTCGTCAAACCCGATTTTCGCCGGAGGACCGATTGCTTCGCTTTTTACAGATTGCTGCTTGGGCGCCACGTTTTCAATCTTAACAGCCAATCGGCGGGGGCTGCCGTATACCTGCGACCTGCCATGTTCGATGCGAGCTTGGGTCAACTTTTCCGATAATGTTGCCGCCAAGGCCTCCAGTGCCGGTAAAATATATCCGGCCGGTATTTCTTCAGTTCCAATTTCAAGTAGTAGCGTGTTCATGTTATCCTCTGTATAAGTAGAAGGGTTCAGGGTTCAAGGTTCAGGGTTCAGAGGTTGAAAAGCTTTGGCCGTTAGGCGTTTAAAAATGTCAACCCTGAACGGTGAACCCTGAACCTTTGAACCCTTTTTCCTGACACCAAGCTTTTGCTAATTTTTCCTCAAGAGCGGAAATCCCATCGCTTCGCGCTGTTTCAAATAGCCTTCCGCGCACCTTCGGGCAAGATTCCGGATGCGGGCGATATATCCGGTGCGCTCGGTAACGCTGATAGCGCCGCGCGCATCGAGGAGGTTAAAGGTATGTGAGCATTTCAGGCAATATTCATAGGCCGGAAGAACGAGCCCGGCCTCGATTTGTTTTAATGATTCCGCCTCATATTTCCCGAACAAATCAAATAGAACCGCAACATCAGCCTTCTCAAAATTATAAGTGGACTGTTCGACCTCCTGCTGGTGATGGACCTCTCCGTAACTTACCTCATCGTTCCATTTCAGGTCATAGACGTTGTCAACACCCTGCAGGTACATGGTAATACGCTCCAGGCCGTAGGTCAGCTCTACCGGTATGGGATTCAACTCAATGCTGCCGGCCATCTGGAAATAAGTAAACTGGGTAATTTCCATACCGTCCAGCCAAACCTCCCAGCCCAGGCCGGCGGCACCCAGTGTCGGGGATTCCCAGTCATCTTCGACAAAACGAATATCATGATCCAACGGATCGACTCCCAGTGCCTTCATGCTTTGCAGATATAATTTCTGAACGTCGAAGGGCGACGGTTTCAGAAGCACCTGATACTGATAGTAATGCTGCAAACGATTGGGATTATCACCGTAGCGACCGTCGGTCGGCCTTCTGGAAGGTTGAACGTAAGCGACATTCCAGGGCTCGGGCCCCAGCGCCTTTAAGGTGGTAAAGTGATGAAAGGTTCCCGCGCCGACTTCCAGATCGTAGGGCTGCACCATTACGCAACCTTTGCGAGCCCAAAACTTGTTCAGTTCCAGAATAACATCTTGAAAATTCATAAATTTGTCCCTTTTTATGATTTAAACATTTTTCAATATTTTTTAGGGTACTAAGTTGGAGAAAATTGCTCCAATCAAAAACTGATAAATTATTTTCGGTTCGGAAATGAGCAATTTTTTCGATGAGCAAGGCCGCACAAGGGTTTTTGCCTGAGGCGTACTACTAGTAGGTCGAAGGCGAAAACCCGCGGAGAACGCCGCTCATCGGAAAAAGGGCCATTTCCGGATGAAAATTAATGTACAACCACACCCCTTGTATCGACCTCAACATCAAGTAAACAGCCTTGATCACGGGTAGAAAGAACCTCTTCCCACAAAGGCTTCAGTCTGTCAACATTTTCAATATCTCCCAGCGCCCATATGCAGCCGCCCCCGCCGGCCCCCGTAAAGCGTGCACCGCAGCCGTTTTGCAAGGCATTTTCCACCAGTTGCACCCCGACATCGTCCAACACGTCCGGAGTCATCGCCCGGCGCAGCGCTGTCTCCCGGTTCATGTGGGCGGCGGCCTGACTATAATTTCGATCCATCAGGGCGGCTGCAAACCGACGCGTCTGGTCAATGATTTCCTTCCAGACAATCCGGTTTTTGCCGGCAAGAAACTGCTGTATCCATCTGCCGTTAATATCTTTAGAAACATGGGGTTTGCCACAATAGGCCAAAAGAAGGCGACGTTCAAGTTCTTTATGGTATTCTTTTTTGACGGCAACGATACGCTTGAAGTGGGATTGATCGGGACGATCCTTCCAGTGCCATAGATGCACCCCCCCGTATGCTGCGGCCAGTTGATCCTGAGATCCGCAGGGCACCCCGGCGACGGTCTCTTCAAGCTTATATGCCAGAAGGGCTATCAGGCGCCGATTGAAGTTGTTATCGGATGCCCCGCCGCGTTCGAAGAGTGTTAAAAGCGCCGCAACAAGCGCCACCGCAGCCGCCGATGAACCACCCAAGGCGCTGCGCGGCGGCGACCCGGATTCAATCTCAATATGAACGCCCCCGGCATTGAAATAGGTGGCCGTGGCAAACATCAATCCCAGCGGGTGATCAAATGGTGCGGCATCTGCCGGAAATTCTGCTTCTTTGAAGCCCTTGGAAGAAATTTTGATTACACCGTTAGTGTATGGCTGCAGGCGAACTCGTGTTCGGAGCCCCAGGGCGATATTAAACGTACAGGGATTCACCTGCCGCAAAGGATAATAAAAGGTGGGGATGTCCAGCGTTCCTCCCATATCGATCCTGCAGGGGGCTGATGTTTCAATTGGGCTGGATTCGAGTGTTTTTCTGAGTTCGTTATCCATAATATTTATTATAGGTTTCAGGTGTTCCGCCGCAGGCGGATCACCTGAAACCATCAATTCCTTACGACATGTTGTTCGCTAAGAGGCTCTGAGGAACTATTCAAGCGATCACCCAATCAACCTAATCAACTATTCAACCAATTAACCTGATCAACCGCCCTTTCGGATTTGACGCAAAAATTTCAAACTGCGCGGCTGTTTGCCCAGGTGGTAGCATACGAATTCTTCTAAAAATTCGGTACTTTCTTCCAGGGCCGGATTGGAAAATTGAATCCGGGCGGCTTTGGCCAATTTGCCGTTTTCAACCCACAGCAGCTGCTTTATGGTTCCTTTGGCAAGGGACATCCCGGGGGAAGCGCCGCTGCTGCAATTGCCACATACAATCCCGCCACGCTGCAGGCTTATGACAATATTATCATTTTTTATATTCTCCAGCTCCCGCCGGCACAAACTGCAATGGCTGAAATTGGGACGATGACCGGAAAGCGATAAAAATCTCATCTGGAACAATATGTTTAATACCGATGGTGCTGTATTTCCGGAATCCAGCTCATATAAAACATGCTCAAAAAGATAATACAGCGCAACCTGTTTGAAATTCTCTTCAATCCAGTTATAAATCAACTCCGACCAGTAACTGGCGTAGGCCGTTTTCTTGTAATCAGTTCTAATGCTGCTGAAAGGTTGCTTTAAAACCGCTTCCTGCAATACAGCAAGGCCCTTTCCCCGGCCGGAACCGGCCAAAATCTGTAATTCCGAAAAAAGCTCCAGCATCCCCGCAAAACGTTTGGTGCTCTTCTTGGCGGACTTTGCAATCAAAGACAGTTTGCCTCTTTCCAGCGTAAAAAAGGTGATGATAACATCAAAATCACCGTAATCCAAACGACGGAGCAAAATGGCGGGTGTGGAAAAAACCGGCATGTGCTTACACCTGACTGTTACACGGATCCCTGGCATGCATAATTGATTTCATGCAAAATTTGGGTAGAATCCTGATTGACCAGTTAGGATTAGATACCAAGAAACCAAGTGGCAATTGAGAAATAAAAGAATACGCTGATGATATCAATGGATGTGGTCACCAGCGGACCCGTTGCCACAGCCGGATCAATATGGATCCTCGCAAATCCCATTGGTACCAGTGAGCCCACGAGTGCGGCGATGGACATGGAGCAGATAACCGCCAGGGCAACCGACAGGGCCAGCGCCCCCACACTGTACCTGAACTGAGCCACCGAGCCGATGAGCGACCCATAAACCAGGCCCAAAATTAAACCGATCGAAAGTTCCTTGAAAACCACGGCCCATATATCTCTTACATTAATGCGTCCGGTTGCCAATCCCCGGACGACAATCGTGGAAGACTGGGTACCGATGTTGCCGCCCATCCCCATGATCACGGGTATAAAAGCGGCCAGATACCCTACTTTACTGAGACTGTTCTCAAATCTGCCTATGATATAAAAGGCACAGATCCCTCCGAGGCAGCTTGCGAACAGCCACGGCAGTCGAATTCGGGTGCTTTTAAAAATGGACTTGGTTTCGACAAACTCTTCACCCGCTCCGGCCATCTTCAATATATCTTCGGTAGCTTCTTTTCTGAGAATGTCGATGACATCATCGACCGTAACAATTCCCACCAGCCGGTTGGATCCATCAACTACCGGAACCGCCAGAATATCATAGCGTGCGACGAGCCTGGCCACCTCCTCCTGGTCCATATCGGTCTGAACCGAGAATACATCGGTGATCATAAACTCCTTGAGGGGTGTTTCAGGTGATACCACCACCAGCTGCCGCAGGGAACTGACGCCGACCAGTTTGCCGTATTCATCGACCACATAAAGATAAAAAGCCATTTCTACGTCGGAATGTTCAGTTTGCAATGATTCGATGGCTTCTCGGGCCGTAACATCTTCCCGCAGGGCGATGAAATCGGGAACCATAATCCCGCCGGCGGTATCATCCTCGTAACGCAGCAGATCCTCAACTTCTTCGGATTCGGCCGTCTTCATTTTGTCAAGGATGGATTTTGACTTTTCCTCGGGCAGGCGCCCGATGATATCGGCCACATCATCGGCCGGCATGCTTTCCAGGACACTGACAATATTATCAATCTTCATGTCCTCGATGAGATCCTGAAAGGTGTCCGTGTCGAGCTCGCTGAACAGGATGCCTTTTTGCTCAACATCGGTAATCAGACTGAACAGCTTGCGCTGCTGAGCAATGGACAGGGAGCGAAACACCACCGACAGATCGGCCGCATGGGTTTTGTTAACTATCTTGCCAAGATGGCTTATAGCACCCCGGCGCAGAAGTCTTTTGGTGCTCTCAACCAGTATTCTGTGGCTATCAGTCGCCATTTCAATAGCCCGCTTGCTTTATATTAAAGATGTATACCGTAAGTTTCGGTGTCCAGGTGTCGGGTTTGGCACCGTTACCGCTTTTTTTTACCAATATGTTATCGAAAAAAGATTCAAACCGGTTAAGGCAAATTTATCGTCACCACCTCCCCGCTTTTCCCGGGAAGTGAAACCGGTTTATCGTTGAGGGTAATTTTTACGCCCCCGGAATTGCCGATTAGCAGGTTGTAGCCGGATGTGGCTTCAAGCTCAAGATGGTCGCCGGAGGTTAGATTATACTCGGAGGAATCCTTTTCATCAATGATGACCTTCAACCAGGTATCTTCCAGCGCGGTGACTTTCAACAACAAGATCTCGGCAGCCGGCCGGGCTGTTTTGCCATCGGAATCAACTTCCTGATGCTTCTGGTCATCTGCCGCTGGCGATGTGGCCGCAGGCGCCTTTTGCCCATGAGGCATACCTGTATCCGGTTGGTTGTGAAATAAGGTAATACCGAATATGGACACCACAATGATGCCCGCAAACAAAGCAAAGGACAGAAAAAGTTTCCACCACATTCTGGGATCCGACTTGCCGATAAAGTCTTCGGACACAGCTATTTTCTGTACGATATTAAGACGGGATTCATAACGGCGAACCGCTTCATCACCATCGGCACCTACCGCGTCTGCGAATGACCGCAAAAAGCCTTTGACAAAAACCTCAGCCGGCAGCCCGTCCATGTTCTCCTGCTCGATCATCAAAAGCGTCGCAAGCCCGATGCGGGTTTCGGCAGAAACTTTTTCCAAACTGATTTTCTTTCCCAGCCTTATGGCCTGAAGATAGCGCCCGAATGATAGAGAGTCATGATCTGATTTCATAGCAAAGTACCAAACCTTTAATAAAATGGTTTTATTTATTTATGGCAAAATAATGGTTGCTCTATCAAATGCCTAAAGTGCGCTAAAATGCCTAAATTGCCTAAAATTATTGTTGTGGTCGCTGCGCTCCATCCATTTATTTTAACGGTTGATGCCTATATATGAAAAACCAAAATTCAACAGTATTTGCGTTTCGAATTAAATAAAATCGACAGAATACCTCCACTTTAGGCATTTTAGGCATTTTGAAACTTTAGGCATTTCATGGAGCACTCTTGTCCGCCGCGCACTTTGGCGGATTAAGCACTCGCCGGCTTGTCCGGCTCGGGTTAATTGATGATTTTGATGAAGGATTGCGCCCGCAGCTGTTCAAGCCATTCCTGGTATTTATTGTCCACCATTTCGTTGTAAAGCAAGGTTTCAATTTCTGGTTCCACGGCCTCAAGGGGTTTGGCCTGGGATTCTTCGATTTTCTGAACGTATAGAATCTGATAACCAAAATTGGTGTCCAGCACAGACGAAAACTCGCCGGCTTTCATTTTCTTGACAACCTGTCGCAGTTGCTCCGAAAGTTCTTCCAGGCGGTACAACCCCAGGTCTGTGCCCTCCACGGCGGACGATGACTTTTTTAGCTCATCTACCAGAGATTCAAAGGACTGGCCCTGTTGCAATTTTACTAAAATTGCTTCTATCCGGTGGCGGGCATTCTCTCTTTCTGAACTGCTGCTGTCCGATGACACTTTAACAAACATATTCCAGAGGTAGTACTTTTTTTCTCCGGCGTATTTCTCACGATGACTTTCGAAATATTCTTTTATATCTGCTTTGGTGATTACGATTTTGGCCTTGATCTCGCGGTTGACCAGTTTGGTTCGCATAATCTGATCTTTGATCTCTTTGCGATATTCCTCCATGGTCATCCCCTGGCTTGCAAGGCCCTGGCGCAGTTGCTCATCTGTAAACTGGCGCGACTCTTTTATATTTTCGACAGTCTTATCTATCTCGTTTTGACTGACGGTGATTCGATTCCGTTTGACTTGCTGATCAGTCAGCATGCTGTCAATGAGTCTCTCGAGAATATCCTGCCGTACCTGGAAAAGGGTTTGACTCTCCTTTTCCGGCGGGTATTTTAACGCTTTGATATTGCTGGCATAGGGTGCGAAAGCCAGATTTAAGTCATAAAGGGTGATAATTTCATTGTTGACCACCGCTACAATGCGATCCACCAATTCAACTTCCTGTGCCCATAGATTAGCGGATATAGGTGCCCCAAGGCCAATGGTTGCCACCGGCAAGGCAAACATCAATGCGAGCAATGTCTTTGCCAGGCTTCTAGTCGCTTTTCGATTCACCGCTATCGTCTTCATTTCCATTTGTTTTTTTGGGCGCTGTAATCTTATCCCATTGTTCGCTGTTGATATTTATGGGATATTTAGTTTTTAATTCTTCAATCCAGGAGTTATAAGCCAGTTCTGCTTTTTCGCGACGTAATTGCTTAACAATGGCTTCATTAATATCTTGCGACGATTGGCCCGAATCAGATTCAATCTCCTTGCCTTCAAAATTCTTTTTGAAATATAGAGAAATATCTTCGGGAGATATGGAAATCCGGTTCTTAAGCTCCGCTTCGACCACTTTATCCATGATCAAGCGGGTCTTTAATCGCTTGCGCCAAACATCATATGAAACGGCAAACTCTATCAGTGTTTCCTCGAATTCTCCTTCAGGATAGTCACTTTTAATCTCGGCAACGGCCCGCTCGAGTTCGTCATCGCTAACGCTGATTTCCAGCTCTTTGGCCCGTTCAAGCATGAGCAGCTCGACGGTTAGCTGATTGAGCAGGCGCATTTGTGCGTCTCGTAAATCCTCGGATTGCTGTCTGATATTACGAGCATAAGCTGTTTTGGAAATTTCAAACGCTTGGTTGAAGTCCAGGACGGTTAAAGTACTGTCGCCAACGCTCAGCAGAACCTCATTTCCATAATCAGCGGTTTTCTGCTCGCATCCCGCCGACAGGAAACAAAGCAATACCGATGCAACCAGGCAAAATATTCTAACTGGGCTTTTTATCATCGCTTATTCCATCATTGCATGGGGCCGACAAAACACGACAGCCGTAAAAAGAATAATAATTCCAGCAAGTTGCTAAGAGACCTTAAAACATTAATTATTAACACGTTGGCCGATTTCTTTCAAGAGGTTTTTGGTCTGAGCCAGCTGGCCGTTCAAGTTGTGTGAATCCAATTTCGTCTTAAGAACGTGGTCCGGCGACAGTTTAAAATTCTTCGGCGCAGCCATTATCATATCCACCAAGCCGGCAGGATTGTGTTGGTGAGATTCAGAAAAGTTCAGAGTTATATTCCGGCCGACCAAATCAAGCCGTGAAACGCCGGCTTTTTTTGCCAGCACCTTCAGCATGATTTTCAATAGCAGGTTCGCCGCTTCTTCCGGCAGCGGCCCGAAACGGTCAAGGGACTCCGATTTAAAATCCGCTATTTGCTGAAGTTCGGTCATCTTCGCAAGACGACGGTAAGCGGACATACGCTGATCAATGTCCGGTATATAGGATTCTGCCAGAAAGGCAGACAGATTCACGTTTATTTCCGGTTCCAGGGGTTCGACGGTCTCCTCACCTTTCAAGCCGGCGATCGCGTTTTCCATCAGTTTCAAGAACATATCGTAACCAACAGCGGCGATATGTCCGGACTGCGAAGCCCCCAGGATCGTTCCACCTCCCCGTATTTTCAAATCGCTCATAGCGATTTGAAAGCCCGCGCCCAGATCACTGTGCTCCATCAAGACTTTAAGCCTTTTTTGGGCATCCTTTCCCAGCAGACTTTCATGTGGAATCAGCAGGTAGGCATAGGCCTGTTCATCTGCACGTCCCACGCGGCCCCGCAGCTGATACATCTGGGCCAGCCCGAATAGATCTGCGCGGTTGACGATGATTGTGTTGGCAGAAGCGACATCAAGGCCTGATTCAATAATGGTGGTGCACACCAACATATCTATTTCCCGGTTCATGAACAAAAACATAACCTGCTCAAGTTCATCTTCATCCATCCGGCCGTGGGCGACTGCAAGACGAACACTGGGCACCAATCGCTGTAATTTCCCGGCGATTTTTTCAATACTTTGAATATTGTTATGAACAAAGAAAATTTGTCCCTCCCGCCGCAACTCTTTGCTAATGGCATCGGCGATAACAGCCTCATCAAATTCTGATATGAAGGTCATTATTGATTTTCGAAATTCGGGCGGAGTTGAAATGATGCTGATGTCGCGAACCCCCACCAACGACAAATGCAGGGTCCGGGGTATCGGGGTGGCTGTTAAGGCCAGAACGTCCACCGTGCTTTTGAGCTTTTTGAGCTTTTCTTTATGTTTAACACCAAAACGTTGCTCTTCATCCAGTATCAACAGCCCGAGATCATTGAATTGGACGTCCTTTTGTACCAGGCGGTGCGTGCCGATAACAATATCGACCTTGCCCGCTTTGAGGTCGTCAATGATGGTGCGCTGCACGCGAGGGGAACGGAAACGACTTAAACATGCGACATTGACCGGATAACGGTTAAAGCGTCGGCGAAAGGTTTCATAGTGCTGCTCTGCCAGAATGGTGGTCGGAACCAGCATGGCCACCTGCTTGCCGTCATTTACAGCCAGAAATGATGCCCGCAGGGCAACCTCTGTCTTGCCATAGCCGACATCACCGCAGACCAGGCGATCCATCGGTGTTGTTTTCTGCATATCCTCAATTACATCCTCAATGGCTTTCAGTTGATCGACCGTCTCTTCATAGGCGAATCCGGCTTCAAAATCTCTGACATAATTGTCTGCCGCTGAAAAAACATGGCCTTTTCCCACCTTTCTGCGGGCATAAAGTCTGAGAAGTTCTCCGGCAATTTTTTCCGCTGATTTTTTTATCCGTGATTTCACTCGCTCCCAGGATTTGCCGCCGAGGGTGTCCAGGACCGGTTCAATGCCGTCCACACCCATGTATTTCTGCACCACACTCATGCGATCAACCGGCAGATATAGCTTATCTCCGCCCTTGTAGCTGATGATCAGAAAATCATTGGTGACTCCGTCGATGTTCATTTTTACCAGACCGCCATATTGTCCAATTCCGTGATCGTTGTGAACAATGAGGTCGTCTTTTTTCAGTTCCTGAAGATCGAGCATCTGAGTGCGCGGTCCTGGTGAGGTGGGTTTCCGGCGCTGGTGTCGCACACCGAAAATCTCATCATCAGTTACCAGGGCGAGATACTCCGCCGGCCACACAAACCCGCTGGAAACCTGTCCGGTGCAAATGAAAAGCCGACCCGAGTTATTTTTAATTTCTGTAAACCCATTCACAGCCGTCAACTGAATACCATAGGGAACAAGTAAAGAATTCAGTCTGTCAGCCTGGGACCGATTCCGGCAGGTAAGGAGGGTCGCGTATCCGGATTGTTGTTTGTCCCGCAACCATTCAACCAGCGGTCTGAGAAGCTGCTCTTTTTCCCGATAATTTTTCAGAGCCATGCTCAGGTCGGCATTATTTTCAACCGCCGCGTGGAACTGGTAGGGCGCGGCCTGGTGGTGGTCATCGTTTTTTAGAACATCGAGAAACTTAAAATTCAGCGGTTTTGTTTCTGATATAGCCGCCTTAGCTTGAGACCAGTCCAGGTATAATTCCTGCGGTTCTAAGCAAAGTTTCCTCTCATCACGGGACGAGCTATAATTGTTTAGCAATCGCTCTTCGGTTTCCAGGGCGACTTTGTCCAGTTCATCGCAATTAACGGTAACGATCAAAGAATTTTTCGGAATATAGTCGAATAAGGTATCAAGCTGGGGATAAAATAAAGAAAGCAGACTTTCGAGCCCGGGTACGTCCTCATCATGTCTGATGGTGTCAATGATTTTTCGGGCATGCGATACCGGGACTTCCAATTCATTGGCCAAAGCTCGTATACGGCTGATAATATTCGGGGTATACTTTTTGTTCAGTATTAATTCCTTGGCAGGCAATATGATGGCTTCTTGGACATCTTTAAGTCTGCGTTGATTGGAAGCCGAAAAAAATCGCAAGGATTCAACCAGATCCCCGTAAAATTCAATTCTTAGTGGATCATCGTACAATGGGGAAAAGACATCGATAATACCTCCTCGAACACTAAAATCACCGAATTCTTCAACAATGGCAGTTTTCGAATAACCACCGGATATCAATTTGGTGATCAAACCGTCGCGATCAATCTCCTCTTTCGCAATTAATAGCTCCGCATAGCGGCTAATCTCCTGCCGGGGAATGATTTTTTGCAGCAAGGCATCGACCGTGGTCACCACAATTGGCGGTGTTTTGGCTTCCATCAGCTGATGCAGAACCCGAATACGATGGCCGGATGTTTCACTATGATAGGAAAGAAATTTAAATGGTAATATGTTGTAAGGTGGGAAAAACAGAATGGGAAGATCATGTTGATCGGCAAAAAACTTCAGGTCCCCTATTAGACGTTCCCCTTCCGCCACAGATGACACAACCACCAGACAGGGCAGCTGGTGTTGCAGATAAAGCCTTGATATCAACCAGGCTTTTTCAGAGCCAGAAAGCCCGATACAGTCGATTCCGCGATCTCTTTCTAAAAATTGATCGAATAATTTTTCAGATAAAATTAATTCTTGATTTTGCACCCCAACTCCAGTATCAGATGAACGGTTTTTTCTTTATAAGCCGACGTAGCTCAGTTGGTAGAGCAGCTGATTCGTAATCAGCAGGTCAGCGGTTCGACTCCGCTCGTCGGCTCCAGCAAAAAATCGAGGGATCCCGATTAAATTCATTGGGATCCTTTTTTTGTGCCTGTTCCCGCCGGGCCCGCTTCCAGCCCGTAGGCTTACAGGCCGGAGGGTAAGCGTCTGTAGGCCGGAGGCAGGGGTTCAAACACAGAGCTTTTACCTGAATTTAGTGATTTCTGCAAACTGAGTTTGCCTGCACCTGATTTCAGCCGGGCACCTCATACGAAATGCAGCCAGATCAAATAAAAAGGCCTTTTATAGCGGTATAAATTTTAGCCGCGATTCTAAAAATAAGGCGGATTCAAGGCCGGCCCGGGTGAATAATCGAATATACAATATTTTTTAATAAGTTGCTTGACATAATTTCGAAATACATATATTCTTAATAGTTACAGGGTGTTCGAAAAGATTGGCATGTTCACAAGTTCGGCTCTTAACCTGAAGTCAGTCCAATTTGGCCTAAGGAATATCAGCCTGAATGGAAACCGAAGCGCTACTTTAAATTTTATTTTAATGGGGATGACTGAATGACGGATCCGGATGATTTGAGGTTGAAAGCTGAGATCGATGAAATAATGAAAAGTGTCGATTGTATAATGACAAAAGTCGAAACG
>Ga0075304_1000022_pt1 | contig 41947 bp, 40 predicted proteins | sample Joice_CattailNLA_FD_120067 | JGI IMG/M metagenome (GOLD analysis project Ga0075304, IMG submission 120067) | Natural and restored wetland microbial communities from the San Francisco Bay, California, USA, that impact long-term carbon... | ecosystem: Environmental > Terrestrial > Soil > Wetlands ... | reverse complement strand
TTCGTCGGCCCCAACGGCGGCGGGAAGACCACGCTGCTCTCGGTCGTGGGCGCGCGACGCCAGCCGTCGTCGGGGTCGGCCCGCGTGCTCGGCATAGCGTTCGGCCGCGGTGACGTCCGCACGCTGCACGCAGACATCGGACACACGAGCCATGCGCTCACAGAGATGTTCCCGCCGTCGATGCGCGTCATCGACGTGGTGCTCACAGGCAAGCGGGCCGCCCTGTCGTCGTGGTTCCAAGACTACGACGAGCACGACCGAGCTCGAGCCCACGCACGTCTGGCGGCCGTCGGGTGCGGTGGTCTCGCCGATCGGGTCTTCCAGACGTGCAGCCAGGGCGAGCGACAGCGGGTGCTGGTCGCCCGCGCGATGTTCGGCGAGCCGCGCATGCTCGTGCTCGACGAGCCGTCTGCCGGACTCGACCTGCCAGCACGCGAGTCGCTGATCGACGCGATCGAGCGGGCGTCGGCCGGCGATCCGCAGATGGCCGTCATGCTCGCCACGCATCACCTCGAGGAAGTACCGCCGTCGGCCTCGCATGCGGCCCTGCTCCGCGAAGGGCGGCTCGTGGCCGCCGGACCGATCGAGGGGGCCCTCACGCGCGAGCACCTGCGGAACTGCTTCGATCTCGACGTCGAGGTGGAACACCGCCAGGGTCGGTGGGCGGCGTTCGCACGACCGACCAAGCCTCGCCCGGACTGAATCTCAGCTCGCGGGCGTTCACCACGCACGGCGGGGTGCCCACGACGCCCGAGGGCGGCCGGTCAGAGCCTGCGGTAGACGAACACCACCGTCGCTTCCGCTCGCGGAGCCAGCGTGCCGATCTCATACGTGATCTGGGGGTATCCACCCCCGACGAGTTCGTCCGGCACCATAGAGGGGTCGGCGCCGCAGTAGAGCGGGATGTCGATGTCGGTCGCGACACCCGCGATGTGCGGCTTCCCGACGCTTCGCGCCATCATCACGAGCCCGCGGGCGCTGCCGTCAGCGTCGTGCTCCCACCACTGGAAGACCGAATCGGCGGTGGTCGCGACGTTGAAGAAGGGGTCGCCGTCCCTCGAGTGGGACGCTGCGCTCCTCATCAGCGACAGCTCCCTGACCGTGGTCGCCCCGACGTTGCGAACCGTCATCGTCACCGTCACGTCCTTCTCGCTCGCGTCGGGCGCGGCCCAGGTCTGGGTCAGGCGCAACCGTCCATCGAGCGTCCTGCGCACGATCGTGAGCGGGAACTTCCCGGGCTTCGGCTGGGTCACCGACGCCGAGGCAAGACCCGCCTCGCCGTTCAGGCCTGGGACCTCGTCCTCGTCGATCGGCATGTCGTAGGCGAACGCCTCGTCGGCGCCCTTGCAGAATGCATATCCCTCGTCGAAGGCGGTCATCTGCACGCCCTTGGGGGATTCGAACAGCAGGTTCCCGTGGCGCGTGACCGCCACCCGCATGAAGCTCGCCCCGCCCCCGGTCGTCACGTCGGCGGCGATCGCCGATGTGGGAGCCCGTTCATCGGTCGTCGCTCCGCCGGACACCGCTGCGGGAGCGACCAGAGCCGCCGCCGCCAGCAGAGCGACGACGACGCGCCAACTCGTGAGCCTCGTCATCGGTCTCACCTCCTCTGCGCGCGCATCTCGCGCCTACCGACAGCGTGGCAGTGGCCCGGTACCGGCCCGAAGGCGCCCGGCCCGTCACCCGCGGGACCGACCCGTCGACCGTGTCGTTACAGCCCGGCGTACCGGCGGCCGACAGGGAACAGGTACCCTCGACCGGGACCCGCCACCGCTCATGCCGAACACATCGACCCCGATCCGCCGCTCGCTCCTCCCGTTCGCCGTGCTCGCCGTGCTCGCCGTGCCGGTCGCCGCCCCGAACGCCGACGCATCGAACCCGGGAACGGCTCTCGAGAGCCGAGGTGGAGGCTTCGCAGGTTCCTCCGGAGACGCCGGTCCCCAGCGATCCGAGAGGGTCCGCCTCGACGTGGGCCCGACGCTTCCCGGCATCGACGTGAGCCACTGGCAGGGCACGATCGACTGGGAACGGGTGGCCGAGAAGGGCAAGCGCTTCGCGTTCCTGAAGGCCACCGATGGACACGAGTTCCTCGACCCCACGTTCTTCACGAACCGGTCGGGCGCTCGGGCCAACGGACTGCTCGTGGGGGCCTACCACTTCGCCCGCCCCGACCCGTCGAAGGGCGATGCGGTCGAGGAGGCCCGGTGGTTCGTGAGCCAGGCCGACCCGCGCCCCGGCAACCTGCTGCCCGTGCTCGACCTCGAGACGAGCCGCGGCCTCGACCAGCAGGGCGTCACGCTGTGGGCTCGTCGTTGGACCGCCGAGGTGCGTCGCCTCACGGGTGTCACGCCGCTCGTGTACACGAGCCCCTACGGCTGGGCCAGCCGCACCGGCGACTCCCGCGCGCTTGCGCGCGACGGGTCGCCGCTGTGGGTGGCGCACTGGGGCGTCGAGTCGCCGCTGCTCCCCGCGGGCGAGTGGGACGGGAAGGGCTGGCACGTCTGGCAGCACACGAGCGACGGGCACGTCGCCGGCATCGCGGGCAGGGTCGACCTCGACGTCGTGCGAGGGAACTCCCTGGGGCCCATCACGATCCGCCGTCTCACGCTCGAGGTGGACGGCGACGCCGGCAGGATCGTCAGCGTGCCCGCGGGCCTCGGATGCAGCACGACCTGCGAGAGGAGCGTCGACCCGAACGCCAGGGTCACCCTCACCGCCCGGCCCGACGACGGCGCCTACTTCACCGGCTGGGGCGGGGCGTGTTCGGGGACCGACGAGACCTGCACGATCGCGATGCGCGGCAACCGATCGGTGCGTGCGACGTTCGTCACCGACATCACTGCCCCCATCGCGAGCGTCGAGGTGAGCGGCGGGTTCCGAGGGCCGGTCGTCGTGACGTTCGACGAGCCGGTTCGCAACGTGAACGCGGGGAACGTGCTCCTGCGGCGCGCCGGCGGCGAGCGGGTGACGGTGACGCGCGGATGCCGCTCGGCCGACGGCGCGGCGACCGCCTGCGACGGACCGTTGCGCTCCGTGGTGCTCACACCCTCCGCCCCGCTCGTGCCCGGACGTGCCTACGAGGTGCTCGTCGATCCGCCGGGCGCCGATCCGGTCGTCGACCGGGTCGGGAACGCCGCCGTCGAGGTCAGCCATCCCTTCGAGGCGGCGCGGCTGGTCGAACAGGGGCACGCGCCGGTGACGCTCGGGCCCCTCCGCGCGTGGCGGCTCGTCCGCTCGGGCGCGGCGTCGGGCGGTGCGTTCGCGATGAGCCGGCGTGCGGGGTCGTCGGTCCGGATCCGTTTCGACGGCATGGGCATCGACTGGATCCCCGTGACCGGACCGAACCGCGGACGCGCCCGCCTCCGGATCGACGGGGAGGCCGTGCGGGTCGTCGACCTGTTCGCACCGTCGCGGACGTTCGACGTGGTGGAGGGTGTCGACGGGCTCGCGGACGGCACGCACACGCTGGTGATCGAGGTGCTCGGTCGCCACTCACCGGCCTCGAAGGGCGCATGGGTCGCGGTCGATCGCTTCGACGTGCTCCACCCTTAGCCCGGCCGCGCCGGCTGGGTTCGCCCGGCTCCCGTCGACCGCGCTGTGCTAAGGATGACCCATGACCCCGGCTGCGGCTCTGCCCGACGAAGCCGTCTCGCTCTTCCGTGAGCCGCCCGAGGCGTTCATCGCGGCCCGCGATGCTCTCGTCTCACGCCTGCGCGAGGAGGGCCGGGGCGACGACGCGGCGACCGTGAAGGCGCTCCGCAAGCCGACCGTAGTCGCCTGGGCCTTGAACCAACTCAGCGCCCGAGATCCGGACGGCGTCCGGGCCTTGGTGGACGCCGGAGCCGAGGTCAAGGCGGCGCAGCAGGCCGCATTGTCGTCGAAGCGGGGGGCCGCCGACCGCCTCCGATCGGCCGGGGCCGCCCGCAAGGAAGCGGTCAGCTCCCTCACGGGTTCCGCGATCGATGCGCTGGCCGAGGCTGGCCGGGCCTCCACCGCCCATGCCGACGCGATCGGCGCCGCCCTCGAGGCGTGCTCCGTCGACCGGGACGCGGGCGAGGCCTTGGCCGCCGGCACGATGGAGCGGCCGCCGGTCGCCGGTGCCGGGTTCGGTGACGTCTTCGGGCTCACGTCGCTCGAGGGAGGCGGGGAACCCGCCGAGCAGGCACCCCGAACGGAGCCGGGAGCCTCCCGTGCGACGGCGAAGCGCGCGGCTCGGGCCGCAGGCACCCCGGCGACAGAGCGAGCCGAGCTCCGCGCCGAGGTGGCCAGGCTCCGCCGCGATCGCGACGCGGCCGCGCGCCGCACACGGAGGGCTCGGGAGGCCGCGGACGGTTTCACGCACGAACTCGATGGCATGCGCCGACGCCTGGAGGTCGTCGAACGCAAGCACGCGGACGCCGCGACCGCGGCGTCGGAGGGCGAGCTCGAGCTCGCCCGCGTCGAGCGGCGCCTGAAGGCCGCGACCGCTCGCCTCGAGGCCGACGGCGCCGGCTGACCCGAGCGTTCCGAACTCGGAACGAGTGGCCCCGGCCGACCGGGTCACCTGGACCATGCCGACACGTCTCGCGGAGCCTAGCGTCGGAGCCGGAGGTGAGGACCATGGACATGAACGCCCTCGATCCCTCCGGCTCGGATCTGCGCATCCCGGAGTCTCCGGAGGTGCTCGCCCATGCCAGCCACGCCCGCACCGCCGAACGCGCCGCCGTGGTGCTCTCGGGCGTGATCGTCGCCCTGATGGTGGCGGCATCCGCGGTCGGGCTGTTCGTGCCGGATCTGTACGACGAAGGTGGGTGGGCCCGCGAGGCCCTGCGAGGCGGCGACCTCGTGACGCTGCTGCTCGCGGCGCCGCTGCTGCTCGTCGCCCTCGTGCTGGCCACCCGCGGATCGCAGCGGGCCCGTGCCGTGTGGATCGGCATGCTCGTGTACGCGGTGTACAACGGCGCGTTCTACGCGTTCGGGACGACGTTCAACGACGCCTTCCTGCTGCACATCGCGATCCTGTCCACGTCGATCTTCGCGCTGGCGTGCGCGATCGTGAGCACCGACCTCGTCGCGCTCGCCGCGACGTTCACGCGGGTGCGCGGTGCCCGATGGGTGGGGATGTTCCTCGCCGTCGTCGGCACGATGCAGGGCATGCTCTGGTTGTTCGTGCTCGCACGCAACGTGGCGACGGGTGAGCTGATCGCCGAGGTGCCGGTGGCCGGGCAGCACCTGGTGCTCGCGCTGGACCTCGCGTTCCTCGTGCCGAGCCTGGTGCTGTCGGGCGTGCTGTTGTTCCGGCGGCTGCCGCTCGGGTACCTGCTGGGCACCGCGATGGCGGTCATGGGCGCGGTCTACCAGATCAACATGTTGGCGGCGGGCGTGTTCCAGGATCGGGCCGGGGTGGTCGGAGCCACCGCGTTCGCACCCGAGAACGTGGGGCTCTGGATCGCGTTCTGGGTCGCGGCGCTGTTCATGCTGGTGCCGAGGAGGGCACGTCAGGAGCGGTCGATCTCGTAGCGGACGCCCTGCCAGGTCTCGCCCTCGTACGTGCGCTCGAAGCGCTCGACGAGGCGCATACCGGCCTTCTCCGCGACCCTGATCGACGGCAGGTTCGCCGCGCTCGCGTACGCCCGCACGACGTCGGCCCCGAGCGCATCGAACGCGTACGCGATGAGGGCGACGACGGCCTCCGTCGCGTAGCCGCGCCCCTGGAACGCGGGATCCATCGTGTAGCCCACCTTGATCACGCCGGGCTCGTCCTCGGCGGGGCTCATGCCGACGTCACCGACGAGCCTGCCCGTCTCTCGTTCCTCGACCGAGAGCTGCACCCAGCCGCCGGGCTCGCCGGGCGCCCGGCTCGCCATCGACTCGATCTCCTCGCGCACGCCCTCGTGATCGGTGCGCTCCCATCCCTGGTAGCGATGCACCTGGGGGTCGCTGCGGTAGGCGGAGATCGTCGGGGCGTCGTCGGCATGCGAGCGCCGCAACAGCAGCCGCTCCGTGACGATCGGCTCGAGGTCGTGATCGGGGGTCATCGGCGGGGAAGCGTACCCCGGGTCGATACGCGTCCGCCGCGACTCACGCGGTCACGACCGGTCCCCCGCCGTCTCCCGCTCCTCGGTCTCGGCGACCTGGCGGCGCACGTCGTCCATGTCGAGGTCGCGCACGGCCCCGATCAACTGCTGCAGCGCCGGTTCGGGCAACGCCCCGGGCTGTGCGAACACGAGCACGCCCTCACGGAAGGCCATCAGCGTCGGGATCGAACGGATGCCGAACCCGGCGGCGAGCGCCTGCTCGGCCTCGGTGTCGACCTTGCCGAAGACCACGTCGTCGTGGGTCGCGGACGCCTCTTCGTAGATCGGTGCGAACATCTGGCAAGGGCCACACCAGTCGGCCCAGAAGTCGACGAGCACGATGCCCTCGCCGTTCACGGTCTGCTCGAACGTCGCCTCGGTCAGGTCCACGGTTGCCACGTCGGTCTCCTCCTCGTCGGATGGGGCGGGGGTCACAACGATACCCCCTGGGGTATCTGAACGCGGGGGTCGCGCGTGGCATTCCCGCCTCGTTCGGTCCGACGGCCCCTCGCTCATGGGTCCGGGTACCCGTGCCGCACGCGGTGGGTGTTGGTTGGCTGAGGGTGACGAGGAAGGTGGTGCGCCATGACGATCCTGACCGACTACCTGGACGGCAAGGACATCGAGTACGAGGTGTTGATGCACGAGCGGGCGTTCACGGGCATCGACGAGGCGCACGCGCTCGGCATCAAGGCCGACGAGGTGTTGAAGACGGTGATCCTCGACACGAAGGACGGGCACGTCGCGGTGGTGCTGCCGAGCGGCGAGCGGCTCGACATGAGTCTCGTGCGCGAGGCCGTCGACGACCCCGACGCGACGCTCGCGACCGAGGGCGAGATCACGCACGACTTCGGAGGGTTCGAGCTCGGGGCCCTGCCGCCGATCGCTCCGCTGCTTGGCATCGACACGATCGTCGACCCCACCGTTCGCGACCACGGGCCCGTGATCTTCGCGGCCGGCACCCAGACGGAGTCCGTGAAGGTCGACGCCGGGGCCTTGTTCGCGTTCCAGCCCGTGCGCTTCGCGCAGATCGCCGAGGTCTGGAACGAGGGCCGCGCCTAGCGTCGACGGGCCTTCCACACCTCCTCGATCGGCCAGCGGCGCGACCACTCGGCTGTGGCGATCGGATCGGTCGGCGTCTGGGCGTCGTCGGGCGCCTGGATCTCGACGAGGTCCTCGACCTCGAACCCGCTCGAGCGGAGCAGCCGGATCATCTCGCCGTGCGGGATCGCGAACTCCACCGCACCACCGCTCTCGGGCCACACGAACCGGTGCATGCCGAAGTGGGGCCGCACGAGGACCTCGCCGGCGGGCAGATCCTCATCGGGGAACGTCAGCATCGCCAGGTACGAGTGACCGAGGAAGACCAGCCGCCCGCCGGGACGCAGCAGTCGCGCCGCCTCGGGGATCCAGCGGTACGGATCGCACCAGATCGCCGCCCCGTACTCCGAGATCGCGAGATCGAACGCCGCATCGCGCAGCGGTGCGCGTTCGGCGTCGGCGTGGATCAGCGTGAACGGCACGCCGAACTCGCGCTGGAACGCTCGAGCCGTGGCCAGCTGGCGACCTGAGTTGTCGACGCCGACGGGACGTGCGCCACGCCGGGCGAGCCATGCCGACACGTAGCCGGTGCCGCACCCGAGCTCCACGACGTCGAGGCCGTCGAGCTCGGGAAGGAGACCGAGCTCGGCTTCCGGGACATGCCACACGCCCCAGCCGATGTCGTCACGCTGCCAGTCACGGCGACCGCGGTCGACCCACTCGTGGGCGTCGGCGTCCCAGCTCTCCCGGTTCGCGAGCACGTGGTCCTCGGTCATCGCGGACACGATACGCGGTGGTCGCGCGGAGTCGCCGTCGTCCGCGATGATGCGAGCGTGAGGACGATCGGGGACGAGGAACGGCGCGCCCGGCTCGGCGAGCGCCACCGACTCGCAGCGCCCGCCGCGACGGTCGGGCAGGCGGTCGATGCGGTGGTGGGACTGCATTCGAGCGATCCGGCGACGGTGTTCCTCTCGGCGTGGGCTCGGGTGGAGGACTTCGAGCCCGAGCACCTTGAGCGCGAGCTGTACGAGCGTCGCTCGCTGGTGCGCATGCTGGGGATGCGGCGCACCCTGTTCGTCGTGCCCACCGGCCTGGCCGGCGTGATGGACGAGGCCTGCACGAAGGCGCTCCTGCCCGGCCAGCGCACCCGCCTGATCGGCATGCTGACGGAGCAGGCCGTTACCGACGAGCCCGAGGCATGGCTCGACGACGTGTCGCGACGCACCCTCGCGGCGCTCACGGCCCGCGGCGAGGCGAGCGCCAGGGAGCTCACCGCCGACGTGCCCGAGCTGGCCAGGAAGCTCACGTTCGGCGAGGGCACGACTTGGGGCGGCACGGTGGGCGTCTCGACGCGTGTGCTGTTCTTGCTCGCGACCGCGGGCCGCATCGTGCGGGCGCGACCGCTGGGCCGGTGGACCTCTGGGCAGTATCGATGGGCTCCCACCGATCGCTGGATCGAGGGCGGGCTGCCGGTGGTGCCCCACGACGAGGCCTGCGCCGACCTGCTGCGTCGGTGGCTGCGGGCGTTCGGGCCGGTCACGACGACCGACGTCCGGTGGTGGACCGGCTGGACGGTCCGGCTCGCGACGTCAACCCTCGCGGCGATCGATGCCGTCGAGGTCCAGCTCGACGACGGCACGGGATGGGTCCTGCCCGACGACATCGACCCGGTGGCGACACCGGCGACGTGGGTCGCGCTGCTGCCGTCGCTCGACGCGACCGTGATGGGTTGGAAGCAACGTGACTGGTACCTCGGCCCCCACGCCGGCGAGCTCTTCGACCGCAACGGCAACGCCGGCCCGACGATCTGGGTCGACGGCCGCGTCGTGGGGGGCTGGAGCCAGGCCGACGACGGCGAGATCGTCACACGCCTGCTGGAGCCGGTGGACAGGGGCGCGGCCACGGCGATCGACGCGGAACGGGATCGCCTCGCCGGCTGGCTGGGGGACGTGCGCGTCCGGCCTCGATTCCGGACCCCGCTGGAGCGCGTGCTCACCGCGTCGCGAGCCTGACGGGAACTCCTCCCCCCGCCGCATCACCGTCCCGCCCGCGGCCCTCCGTGACGTCGGCGCCGGATCCTATGCTTGGACCCATGACATGCGCCGCCTGTGGCCGCCCCCTGCCCGACGACGCCCGGTTCTGCTCTGGCTGCGGCGCGGCCGTCACGGGCTCCCTCGCCACCGACGAGCGCAAGGTCGTGACGGTGCTCTTCGCCGACCTGGTCGACTCCACCGGGCTCGCGCAACGGCTCGACGCCGAACGCGCCCGCGAGGTGCTCGGCAGGTTCTACGATGCCGCGACCCAGGAGCTGCTGAACCTGCGGGGGCGGCCGGAGAAGTTCATCGGCGATGCGGTCATGGCCGTCTTCGGCCTGCACCAGGTGCACGAGGACGACGCCCTGCGCGCCGTGCGGGCCGGCCTCGCGATCCGGGACCGGGCACAGCGCCTGCGCGAGGAGCTCGGGCTCGCCCAGGAGCTCGAGGTCAGGGTCGGCATCGAGTCGGGCGAGGCGGCCACCGGCAGCGGACCGTCCGAGCAGCTGCTCGTGACCGGCTCCGTCGTGAACGCCGCCGCGCGCCTGCAGAGCGCCGCGGCGCCAGGCGAGGTCCTGGTCGGCACCACGGCCCACGCGCTCACCCGCTTCGCCGTGTCGTTCGCCGACGCGCGCGACGTCGCGGCCAAGGGGTTCGAGGAACCGCTGCGCGCCCACCCGGTGCAGGGTCTGTCGACGAGGTCGGTCCGACGCACGATCCCGTTCGTCGGGCGTGGCCGCGAGCTGAACACGCTGCGCGAGGCGTTCCACGACGTGGTCGCGGCCAGCACGCCGTCGCTCGTGACGATCGTCGGCGAGGCCGGGTCAGGCAAGACACGCCTGGGCGACGAGCTCTTCGCCGGCCTCGAACCCGGTGTCGCCGTGCTCCATGGGCACGCGCAGGTGCCGGCCGGCAGCGCGAGCTTCGCGCCGGTCGCCGCGATCGTGCGCCAGCTCGCCGGCATCGACGACGACGATCCGCCGCAGCGGATCACGGAGCGGCTGCACGAGCTGGTCGCCGGGTGCTGCGACGCGACCGAGACCGATCGCGTGGTCGGCGGGCTCGGCCTCAGCCTCGGCCTGGCCGAGCCGACCCTCGACGAGTCCGCCTTCGTGCAGGACGTGCAGGGAGGATTCCTGCGACTGATCGACGGGCTCAGCGCCGGCCTGCCGGTCGTGCTGGCGTTCGAGGACGCCCACGAGCTCGCCGCGCCGATGCTCGACCTGATCGAGCGACTCGTGTCTGACCGCCGCCGCGGAGCGGCCCTTGTGGTGACGCTCGCCCGCCCCGAACTGCTCCTACAGCGACCCCGATGGGGCGTCGACGCCGCAGGCCACACCCTGGTCGCGCTCGTGGCGCTTTCCGACGACGAGGCCACGGAGCTCGTCCGCCAGGCCGGCGGTGATCGCATCGATGAGCGCGACGCACGGACGATCGCGGAACGCGCCGGGGGGAACCCCTTCTTCATCGTGGAGACCACCGGCATGCTGCTCGAAGGACACCGGCACGCGGGCGCCGTGCCGCCGACCGTGCAGGCGGTGGTGGCGGCGCGCATCGACGCGCTCCCGACACCCGCCCGCGACGTGGCACGTCGCTCCTCGGTCTTCCTCTCGTCGTTCGACCGCGACGAGGCCGCGGCGCTGGCCCCGGCGGAGGGCGCGATCGAGACGCGGCTGCAGGAGCTCGAGGACGCCGAGCTGCTCGTGCGCGTCGACGACGGGGCGCCGCGGTGGCGGTTCCGCCACCAGACGCTCCGCGACGTCGCATACGCGAGCCTGCCGAAGCGCCAGCGGCGCGAACTGCACCTGGTCGTCGCCGATCGCCTCGTCGCCGACGGCCATCGGTCCTGGGCTGCCGATCACCTCGAGCAGGCGGCCCTCGCCGCGCTCGATCTCGAACCTGCGTCACGGGAGCTGCCCGACCGGGCCGCCGACGCCCTAGCGGAGGCCGGGGACCGCGCGCGCCGACGCATGGAGAATCGATCGGCCCTCGCTCGGTATCGGCGCGCGCTCGCCTTGGCCGGGGACGGAGGCCAATGGGGGGTGCGTGAGGCGCGTGTGCTGGCAGGTATGGGCGAGGCCTTCTACTGGCTCGGCGAGTACCCGGGCGCGACCGAGGTCCTCGAGCAGGCCGTCGAGCTCGGCACGCGCCACGACGACGACTGGACCCTCGCGCTCGCCCTCCGGTTCCTCGGCGACATCTCGATCAACGTCGCCGCCGACGTCGATCGGGCGGAGACACTTCTCGATCGTTCCCTCGAGGCGGCCGAGCGGCTCGGTGAAACCGCCGCGATCGCCCGCACGCTGCTGTTCGCCGGGTGGGTGCCGTGGACCCGAAAGCGCCTCGAGGAGGCCGAGGCGATCTGGCGGCGGGCCCTCGAGATCGCCGACGCGAACGACGATCGTTGGGCGCGCGTCCGTTCCCTCTGCTCGCTCTCGATCGTGATCGCCGACCAGGACCGGCTCGACGAGGCGACCGGGATGATCGAACGTGCCCGTGATGCCGCGATCGACATGGGCGACCAGTTCAGCCTGGCGGTCGCCACAGTGCAGGAGGGACGGCTGCACGAGGAGCGGCAGGACTTCGAGAAATCGCTCCCCTACTTCGACCGTGGCATCGAGATCTTCACCGACCTGGGCGCCAGGTGGGAGCTCGGCGACGCGCTCGCGGAACGAGGCATCGCCGAGCGCGAGCTCGGGCGCCTGGACGACGCCGAGCGAGACATCCGCCGAGCGATCGCGATCAGCGAGGAACTCGGCGAGCGCCAGCTCGCCGGCTGGACCTGGCGCGCGCTCGCGCACGTGTCGGAGCGCCGAGGCGACCACGATGTCGCCGAGGAGCACCGGCGCCGTGCCGAGTTGGAGGAATCCCGCCGCCCCCATTGAGCGGCGCGGATCGCGGTCGCTCTCAGTAGGTGGTCATCGTCGCGACGACGGTGTCGCGAGCGGCCCACCGGCCCTCGGAGCGGATCACGATCTCGCACCGGTAGGAGACGCCTTCGGCCTGTGTCGGGGCGATGATGTTCAGGGTGAACACCTTCCGCACGTGTTCGGACGCGGCGGGGAACGAGAAGGCGAGCGTGCCCTGCCGGAACTCCTGCGTCACGTTGCGGGCGCGCCAGTCCGGCCGCTTGTGCTTGCCCATGAGGACCGCGTTGACCTTGAATCGGCGCGTCCCTCTGCAGCCGTCGACCGTGAGGGTGTCGGGCTGGTCGCCGTCGTTCTCGACGGTGATCCAGAACCGCACACCCTCGCCGTCTTCCATGCGGACGGCGACGCTCTGCCGGGCTCCCGTCGTGTTGTAGACGTTTCGGCCCTTCCACGGATGCGGCAGCGGGTCGATCGTGCAGCCTGTGCTGAGGCCGCAGAGCTTGATCCAGGCGTCGGCCTGGAAGTCGGCGGCGGCGGCAGGGGTCACGCCGGTGAGCACCGTGGCCGCCATCAGCAGGGCCAGGAGCGAAGCGACGCGTCTCGTCATGGCATTGAGCATACGGCCGGGTCACCTCAGGGACGCCTCGTCAATCATCACCGGGCCGGCGGAGTCTCTTCGTCCGGCCGCGGCGCTTCTTCGCCGCGAGGCGGCGCTCAACGGAGGCGCGAGTCGCCTTGGTGGGCCGGCGCTTCGGAGGTGGGGGCGCGATCGCGGCCCGAAGCGTCTCGGCGAGACGGTCGAGCGCGGCTTCACGATTCTGCAGCTGCGAGCGGTGCTCCGACGCGGCGACCGTGAGCGTCCCGTCGACCAGGCGACCGGAGAGGCGTTCGAGCGCCCGCGCTCGAAGCGTCGGACCCAGCGCGGTCGTCGTCGTCAGATCGAGGCTCAGCTCCACGCGGGAGTCGGCGGTGTTCACCGACTGGCCGCCCGGGCCCGAGGAGCGGCTGAAGCGCCAGCGCAGCTCCCGCTCGGGCACGACGACCGAGCGCGTCACACGGAGCGGTCCGGCCATGTGGCCAGTATGCCTGCGAGAGGCCCTGCCAGTGGCGGTTTCCCGACGGGCCAACGGTCCCCCCGGAACCCTGCTGCGTAGCTTCCTTCCCCGCCATCCGCAGGTCGCACGATGGCATCAGAGGGTCGGAAGGACGGTGCGATGCTCGCGAGGCGAGTCGCCGTCGGAACGGCGATCGTGGCGTGCACGGCATTGATCGCTCTCGCCGCGCCCACCATCGGCACGGTGCCCGTCGGCCGCGCGTGGGCCTCGCACCGGGGCCCCCGTGTCACCGTGGCGTTCACGGGGGACTTCCTTGCGACCCAGGCGACGTGGGGGGCTGCTCGACGCAACGCGGGCGGCCACGGGTACGACTTCCGGCCGATGCTGCGGCCGCTGGGCACGCTCACACGGTCGGCCGACCTCGCGATCTGCCACCTCGAGACGCCGCTCACCGGCCGCGGCGTGCGGCTCAGCGCGTATCCCCGGTACGCGGTGCCCCACCAGCTCGCCGATGCGATCGGTCGGGCCGGGTACGACGGCTGTTCGACCGCGTCGAACCACTCCCTCGACCACGGGTCCGCGGGGATCCGTTCAACGCTCGACAAGCTCGACTCGCTCGGTATCGGGCACACCGGGACAGCGCGTTCGCGCCGGGAAGCGGCCCGAACCGTGCGGTACCGGGTGGGTGCGGCCGTGATCGCCCACCTCTCGTACACGGCCTCGTTCAACGGCCTCATCCCGCGCCACGCCTGGGAGGCGAACCGCATGGATGCCGAACGCATCGTCGACCGCGCCCGACGCGCGCGGCGCCAGGGCGCCGACATCGTGGTGCTCAGCCTGCACTGGGGCACGGAGCACCGGCATCCGCCCACGAGCGAACAGGAAACACTTGCCCGGCGGCTGACCGCCTCGAAGGCGATCGATCTGATCGTGGGCCATCACGCCCACGTGGTGCAGCCGATCCGGCGCGTGCACTGGCGTTACGTGGCGTACGGCCTGGGCAACTCGTTCTCGGGCATGACGGCAGCGCTGTTCTCCCCCGCGGTGCAGGACGGCATGGTGCTTCTCGCGACGTTCGAGCTCGGCCCGAGGAAGTGGCACGTGCAACGGGTGCGGTTCGCCCCGACCTGGGTGCAGCCGCGGGGATTCGTGGTGCGGTTGGTGGGTCCCGCGATCGACGCGCGACGCCTGCCGGCCGCAGTACTTCGAGAGCTCCGCCGCTCGTGGCGGCGGACCGTGACGACGGTGGACGCGGCCCGGTTGGGGGTCGTGGCGTTCCGCCGGGCACGGCTCTGAGACGAGGAGGTGCGTCATGAAGCTGCGTCGATCGAATGCTCTTCCCCTGATCGTGGCGTTCGCCGTGGTCCTGCTGCAGGCGGTGACGCTCGTGGTGGCGTCACCGATCTCGGCACGGGCAGCGGTGCGGCCGGTCGCCGGATGTCCGTTGCGTGCCGAGGCGCTGGCCACGCTCGCCGCCACTGGCGCCCCCACACCGTCCTGTGCCTGGCCGGAGATCGCGCGGGCCGCCGATACATCGGTGACCCATCGCGCCTGCACGATCGTCGGCACCGAAGCCGACGAGGTGCTCGAGGGCACCGGCGGCAAGGACGTGATCTGCGGCTACCAGGGCGACGACGTGATCAAGTCCCTCGCAGGCCGTGACATCGTCTACGGCGGTGCCGGCAAGGATCGCATCCGAGGGGGACCGGGGGCCGACGAACTCCACGGCGAGGCCGGCAACGACCGCGTGCGCGGAGGCCTCGACGCGGACCAGATCTACGGCCAGATGGGCGACGACCGCCTGCTGGGTGGAGGCTGGGCCGACTCGATCAGCGGTGGCTACGGCGACGACCTCCTCGTGGGAGGGGCTGGTCGTGACTACGTCTACGACACGTCCGGATCCGACGTCGCCGTGCTCGGTGCCGGGAGCGATCAGTTCTACTCGACCCGCGGCGACGACACCGTCTTCGGCGGACGCGGTGACGACTGGTGCATCACGGTCTTCGACGAGCGGTCCGGTGACGTGATCGACGGTGGACCCGGGACCGAAGACACCTTCGATGCCGACGCCGGCGACACGGTGACGGGCTTCGAGTCCGGGCCTGAAGCCTGCTACGGCTGCTGACGTCGGGACGGCGATCAGCCTTCCGCGCGCAGCCGGTCGACACAGGCTTCGAACGTGTCGGCCACGAGCTCGACGCGGTCGAAGTCGGCCATCGCCGCCGTCACGTAGCCGAACCCGAACCGCCGCTCGAGGTCACCCCCACCGAAGGCGCCCCCGAGCCCGCCCATGCCGAAGCCGTACTCGTTGAGCCCGACGCCGAGACCCCACGACACGTCCTCCCCGAGCAACACATCGGGACCGGAACACTGCTCTGTCGCCATCGCCCTCACGGTCCCCTCGGCGAGCCCGGTCACCCCGTCCAGGGTGCCGCCCTCCGAGAGTGCGGCGTAGAACCTCGCGATCCCTCTCGCCGTGCCGTGTCCGTTCACCGCGGGGATCTCCGCCCTCCGCCACGACGCGCCGTTGACCACGTCGAGGTCCACGAGGCCGGGCGGATTGCCGAGCGCTCGGGCATGGAGGGACCCAGTCTCCCCCAGCATGCGATCGGACCAGTCGTCGTCGATCGAGTGGACGGTCGCACATCGGGCCTCCTCGTCGGGACGCAGCCCCACGTGCACGTCGATGTCGAACGGATCGGCGATCTCCTCGCGCAGGAATCTGCCGAGGCTGCGCCCATCGACGCGCCGTACGACCTCGCCGACGAGGTGTCCGAAGAACGATGCGTGCTCGCCGTGGCGGGTGCCCGGCGGCCACCATGGCTCCTCGCGCTCGAGCGCCCCCACGATGCGGTCCCAGTCGTAGAACGCCTCGGTCGGAAGCGGTTCCCGTAGGCCGAGCAGCCCGGCCTGGTGGGTGAGCAGCCAGCGCACCCGCACCTCGGCCTTGCCGGCCTGCGCGAAGGCCGGCCAGTATCGGGCGACCGGTGCATCCAGGTGGACCTGTCCGGCGTCGACGAGTCGGAGCAGGCAGGCCGCCGCGAACGGCTTCGTCACGGAGTAGAGGTGCACGATCGTGTCACGCGACCATGGCACGCCCGTTGCCGCCTCGCCTCCCCAGAGGTCGGCCACGGGCTGCCCATCGTGATAGCCGGCGACCGCTGCCCCGGTCTCGCCGAGCTCGTCGAAGGCACGGCGGAACGCCTCGGCGACCGGCTCGAACCCGGACGCGACGGAACCCTCGATCTGCAGCTCGGCCACGCCGGCAGGCTCTCACACGACCGCCGCGTCACGGCGTCTGCCACGCTCATCGCTCGGAGTTGAGCTCGAGCTTGCGGAGAGTAGAGGGCCGGCCGTACGCTCAGGTCATCGGATCCGGAGAGGAACGTTCGATGAGCACTCCCGTTCGGCCAGGTCGTCACCGCCGATCCCCGTTCCTGCGGGTGGCGACGATGCTCGCGCTGACCGTCGCCGCCTCGCTCGCGCTGGCGTCGCCGGCGGGCGCCCAGGGCGCCGACACCCACGCGAAAGACGAACAGATCGTGCTGAGCGGGCGGCTCCTCGTCGGAGAGGGCGATACGGTCGACAGCGCGGTGATCTTCAACGGTCCTGCCTCGATCGAGGGCACGGTGACCGAGTCGCTCGTCGTGTTCAACGGCCGCACGGAGATCTCGGGCACCGTCGAGGGCGACGTCGTCGTGTTCAACGGATCGGTCACGGTCCGATCGGGCGCCACGGTCGGCGGCAACCTCGTCACGGTCGACGATCCGAACGTCGAGCCGGGGGCGACCGTGCGCGGTGAGCAACGCCGGGTGAGCACCGAGTTCGACGCGACCGCGTTCGGATTCGCGAGCCGCCTCGCGTGGTGGATCGGCTACTCGGTCTCGACGCTGCTGCTCGGACTCGCGCTCCTGGCGCTCGCACCGGGCCTCGACCTCGCGATCGCGGCGGCAGCGCGGGAGCGCACGGGCGCCACGATCGGCTTCGGGGCGGGGGCGTTCTTCCTGCTGCCGATCGCGGCCGTGCTGTTGCTGGTGATCGTCGTCGCGATCCCGCTCGGGCTGTTCCTGATGCTCGCGTTCGCGCTGCTCTACACGATCGGCTACGTCGCCGGCGCCCACGTGCTCGGACGCCGGCTCATGGCGCCGCCGAAGTCGCGGTTCGTCGCCTTCCTCGTGGGGTGGGCGATCCTGCGAGCGATCGCCCTGATCCCCTTCGTCGGCGGCCTCACGTGGATGATCGCGGCCATCGTCGGGTTGGGTGCGTTGTGGGTGGCGGCTCGTGGCACCGCGTCGTCTCCTCCGGCGACCCCTGCATCTCTCGCGACGCCGCCGATGCCGCAGCCGAGCGCCTGATCACCGCGTTGTAGCCTCTGGGCCGTGACCGACGCCGCTGCATCCTCTGCCGCTCCGCGGTGCTTCGTCGGGTCCGAGGTCGGGCGACTGAGACGGGTGATGCTGCACCGGCCCGGACTCGAGCTGCAGCGGCTCACGCCCACGACCGCCCGAGAGCTGCTCTTCGACGGCGTGCTCTGGGTCGGCCGGGCGAGGGAGGAGCACGACGCCTTCGCGGCGGCGCTCTCCTCTCGCGGGGTCGAGATCGTCTACCTCGACGACCTGCTCGCCGACGTCCTCGATCAACCCGAGGTGCGTGCTCGCCTCGTGCAGCACCTCGACCCCGATCTGCTCGGGCCCACGCTCGGCCCCGAGGTGCGCGAGTGGCTGATGGCCCTGTCCTCACCCGATCTCGCCCAGCACCTGGTCGCCGGCGTGACCTTCGACGAGCTGCCGTTCACGAGCGACAGCATCGTGGCGCGCATGGGTCGCGGTTACGTCGCGGCGCCGCTTCCCAACACGTTGTTCATGCGCGACACGTCGGCGTGGATCTACGGCGGCGTCTCGATCAACACGATGGCGATGCCGGCACGCATCCGCGAGTCGCTGCATCTGCAGGCCGTCTACGACCATCACCCGTTGTTCGCCGACGCTGATTTCGAGGTGTGGAGCGACGGCGTCGGTCCGATGTTCCTGGAAGGCGGCGACGCGCTCGTGATCGGCAACGGCGCGGTGCTCGTCGGCATGGGCGAGCGCACCCACCCGGCCGCCGTCGAGCTGCTGGCGCAGCGGCTCTTCCGGGCCGGGGCCGCGACGCGGGTGATCGCGGTCGAGATCCCGTCGCAGCGGTCGAGCATGCACCTCGACACCGTGCTGACGATGCTCGACGTCGATGCGTTCACGGTGTTCCCCGACGCTCGCGACGCGATGACGACCTACGTGGTCACGCCCGGTGCGAACGGGCTGTCCGTCGAGGAGGCCGACGACCTCTTCGACGCGCTCGCCCGGGCGCTCGACGTTTCGAGGATCCGCCAGTTCGAGACCGGTGGCGACCGCTTCCAGGCCGAACGGGAGCAATGGGACGACGGCAACAACGTGCTCGCGATCGCGCCCGGCGTCGTCGTCGCCTACGAGCGAAACGTCGACACGAACCACCGCCTGCGTGACGGGGGCATCGAGGTGATCACGATCGACGGAGAGGAGCTCGGCCGGGGACGGGGCGGACCGCGCTGCATGAGCTGCCCGATCGAGCGCGACGCGATCGCTCGCTGAACGAGGTCATCCACCCGCCCTCACGCACGCTCAGCGCTCCAGCGGAACCTCCGCGTACGGTGGCGCCACCTCGAGGCGGTCGGCCCGACAGGCCCGGTTTAGGAACGGATACGGATCGATCGCATCCATCACGCGTCGATGCCCAGGCCGCGTTCGCGATCGTGTTCGCACACGATGCCCACCCCACTCGAAGCACGTCGACCGGAGCCTCAGCGCGTCACGATCGGCGGTCATCCACGTGCCGAAGCGACCGGCACCATCGTCGCGACGAGCGCCAGCATCAGCGCGCCGACCAGGGTGGGACGCATCCGTTCGCTCCTGGAGGCGGGCCGGAAAGTGAGAAACCGCCGGAACCCGAGGGCCCCAGCGGTTTCTCGGGCCGGAACATACCGGAAGCGGCGACGGACGGTCAACCCGGGATGCGGGTTCGTGTCACTCTTCGTCTCCGGAGCGTTCAGGATGCCGTCGGTGCCGGGATCGTTCCTTCCATCACCGTGTCGCCGTCGGGCGTGCTGACGCCGACCGAGGCGGCCCGCTCCCGAGGCAGCGTCGAGTACAGGCTGATGTAGAGGTTGCCCTCGACGCCGACGAAGCTGCCGAGCGGGGCGCGCGCACCCGTACCCACCTCCTCGAGCCACACCGCGTAGGTCTCGCCGGCCGCGAGCCCCGACGTCGTCAGCTCCACCCATGTGCTCTGCGGATCCTCGTGGACGACCGCCTCGCCGACCACGCCCGGCTGCGCGGCGACCATCGCGACGACCTCGCCGCCTGCCGGCTCGGTCGGTTCCGAGACGACCGCGGCGACCACCGTCACGATCGCGAGCGCCGCCGCGACCAGGCTCACCCGCGCGAGGGTGGAGCGGCGCCGGCTGCGGTCACGCTCGTGGCGCTCGCGCTCGATGCGCCCGAGCACCTCGTCGAGCATCTCGTGCGACGGGTCCGGGCCGTCGGTCGTTCCGATGCGCTCGGGATCGGCCAACGGCAGCAGGTCGGCGACGGGCGCGAGCTCGGAGGCGTCTCGCCGGCACGTGCGACAGACGTCGAGGTGCCCGCGCACGGCTGCCGCCTCGTCCGGCTCGAGGTGTCCGAGTACGTAGGCGCCGAGCAGGAGGCGCACGTGGTCATCGGGTCGCGACGTCATCCCACCCCATCTCCTCCAGCGCCAGGCGCAGCGCCCGCAGCGCGTAGTACACCCGGCTCTTCACGGTCCCCTCGGGGATGCCGAGTTCGGCGGCCACCTCCGCGTACGGACGTCGTCGGAAGTACGTCTCGACCACGACGAGTCGGTGATCGTCGCCGATGCGGCGCAGCGCCTCCTCGATCTGCCAGGCGAGCAGCGCCTGCTCGAGCCGGTCCTCCGGAGAGGCGGCGCCGTCGGCGACGCGCTGGATCGCGTCGTCGGTCGCCGGCTCGGGCCAGATCGCGCGGGCCCTGGCGATGTCGATCACCACGTGGCGCAGGATCGCGAAGAGCCACCCCCGCACGGTGCCGAGCTCGGGATCGAACCGATCGCCGAACCGCCATGCCCGGACGAACGTCTCTTGCACGGCTTCCTCGGCCAGACCGCGATCGTTCAACGAGCGCATCGCGAAGCCGAGCATCTCTCCGGCGTGGGCGGCGTATGCAGCCCTGATACCGCTCTCGTCGAGGTCGAACCGCGCCGTTCCCATCGTCGTGACGAGGGTACGGGCTGCGGGCACGGCGGGTTCACGGACACGGTGAACCCGGCCGGTCGATCGTCCGTATCCCCAGCGATGTGTGACGGCGACGTCGAGCGACGGAGCGAAGGGAGACGCCACGATGCGGATCGGTGGGATGCGGGCGGCCGCGATCGGCCTCGCGCTGACGATGCTGCTCGCCGCCTGCGGCGACGACGAGGGTGACGGCGACGGTGCGCCCGGCGCGAGCGACGGCGCGACGAGCGAAGCGAGTCCCTCCGCCGAGGAGAGCCCGGCCGCCGTGGCGGCCACGGTGCAGCTCGGGGAGTCCGACCTCGGGTCGATCCTCGTCGACGACGACGGCATGACGCTCTACCTGTTCGAGTCCGACACCGACGGCTCCAGCACCTGCTACGACGACTGCGCCGCCGCGTGGCCGGCCCTGGTCGACGACGCGCCGACGGGGGGCGAGGGTATCGACGGGTCCCTCCTCGGCACGACCGAACGCGACGACGGCGACGTCCAGGTCACCTACGCCGGTCGGCCGCTCTACACGTTCGCGTCGGACCAGGCGCCCGGCGACGTCGAGGGTCAAGGGGTCGGCGACGTGTGGTTCGTGGTCGATGCCTCCGGCGACGCCGTCGTCGAGGAGGCTCGGACCGGACCGGGCTACTGAGCCCCCTCGCGCTCGACGGCTCAGGAGCCGGCGAGCACGGACTCCGCGGCGCTGCGGCCCCACCACATCGCCTGGGAGAGCGAGCGCAACAGGATCTCGGCAGACGCCAGGTTCGTCGCGAGCGGCACCCCGTGGATGTCGCACACCTTCAGCAGCGCCTGGATGTCGGGCTCGTGCGGGTGCGATGTCAACGGGTCCCGCAGGAACACGACCGCGTCGACGTCGCCCGCCACGATGCGAGCGCCGATCTCGAGATCGCCGCCCTCGGGTCCGCTGTGCACGCGTTCCACGTCGATGTCGAGGGCCGCGGCGATCTGTCCGCCCGTGTGACCGGTGGCGATCAGGCGCAGCTTCGCCAGCGTCGAGCGGTGGCGGGTGGCGAGCTGGAGCAGGTCGTCCTTCTTCTCGTCGTGCGCGACCAACGCCAGCACCGCGCGCTCGGACCGTTCGTCGCCTTGATAGATGCCCATCGAGGAAGCCATGCATCGAGGCTACGAGCGGGGTCCCACCGCGACAGGGATACGAGGTAACGGTCGTGTGAAGTCTCGAGGCCCGATGCCGCCTACACGGGGAGGCGACGGGTGAACCAGTCGGAGGCCAGGCGGCCGACCTCGTCGAGCGTGCCGGGTTCCTCGAACAGGTGCGTCGCCCCCGGCACGATCGTGATCTCCACCTCGCAGCTCATGCGGGCCGCGGCCTCCCGGTTCATGCCGAGGACCTCTCGGTCGAGGCTCCCGACGATCAGCAGGCTCGGCGCCCGCACGAGCGCAAGGGCGTCGCCGGCGAGGTCGGGCCGGCCGCCACGCGAGACGACGGCGCGCACGGAGTCGGGCCGCTCCGCCGCCGCGACGAGGGCGGCGGCGGCGCCGGTGCTCGCTCCGAACGTGCCGACCGGTAGACCGCCGGTGTCGGGGCGGTCGGCGATCGCGTCGCCCGCGATCAGGAGCCGCTCGGCCAGCAGGGGGATGTCGAACCGCAGCTGCCGCGTTCGCAGGTCGACGGCTTCTTCGGCGGGGGTCAATAGATCGAACAGCAGCGTCGCGAGCCTGTCGACGTTCAGCATCTCGGCCACCATGCGGTTCCTCGGGCTGTGGCGGCTGCTGCCGCCGCCGTGGGCGAAGAGCACGAGGCCGCGAGCATCCCGCGGCAGCCGCAGATCGCCTTCGATCTCGCCCGAGCCCGCGATCCGGTCGGGAACCGCGATGCGGATGGGGCGACCGTCCATTCAGCCGGCCACCCCACCGCCGTCGACCGGCAAGGCCGCCCCGGTGATGTAGCTCGACTCGTCGCTCGCCAAGAAGACCACGGCGCGGGCGACCTCGTCGGGCTCACCCATGCGCGGGATCGCGCGACCCTCGCTCGCGATCGCGACGTACTCGGGCCAGCTGAGGCCCTGGTTCCGCGCGTCCTCGTGTTCCATCGGGGTTTCGGTGTCGCCGGGACAGACCGCGTTGACCCTGATCCCCTGCGGGCCGTGGTCGAGGGCCATCGCCTTCGTCAGCAGCACGAGCCCGCCCTTGGCGGCGCAGTAGGCGGCACCCTTGACGCCGCCGACGAGCCCCCAGCCGGAGCTGCAGTTCACGATCGAGCCCGACGCCTGCGCGATCATGTGCGGCAGTACCGCACGAGACATCAGGAACGCGCCCTTCAGGCTCGTGTCGACCTGCAGGTCCCACTCGTCCTCGTCGCAGCCGAGCACGTCGTTCGCCACGTAGACGCCGGCGTTGTTGAAGAGGACATCGACCCGGCCGAACGCCTCGATCGTCCGAGCGACGGCCCGTTCGCAGTCCTCAGCCGATCGCACGTCGGCGCGCACGAACTCGCCGCGGCCCCCGGCCGCGTCGATCTCATCCACGACCATGGCTCCTCGGCCCTCGTCACGACCGGTGAGGGCGACGACGGCCCCCTCGTGGGCGAACATCGCCGCGGTCGCGCGGCCGATGCCCGAGGTGCCGCCCGTGACGAGCGCCACCTTCCCGTCGAGTCGACCCATGCCGGCGATGGTATCGGAGGCGGGCGCCGGCCCGGCGTCACCGCAGCGTCCGCTCAGGACTCCAGTCACGGAACGCCGTGTCGAGGATCCGCACCAGCCGCGCGAACGATCGATCGACGTCGCGCGGCAGCCCGAAGCCGCCCACCGCCTCGAGCGTCACGAAGCCGTGCAGGGCGGCGCGCAGGGCGCGGGTCGCGTCGATCGCATCGTCACCGCTGAGCCCGTACCGAGCGAGTACCGAGAACACGGTCTGCAGCAGCGCCCGACTCGCCTCATCGGCATCGTGATGGTGCGGATCGACGGCCCGCAGCGTGGCGGGGTACCGACCCGTGTGCGCATGGGCGTAGCCGCGGTACGCCTCGGCGAGCGCGCGCAGAGCGACGCCGGCATCACCACCGCGGTCGACGGCCGATGCGAGCGCGGCGCCGAGCTCCCGCAGCGCCATCACGGTGAGGTCACGTCGGAGCTCGCCGATGCCGTCGACGTGCTTGTAGAGGCTGGGCACCGCGACACCGAGGCGCTCCGCGACCGCGGCGAGGGTGAGCCGCTCGAATCCGACCTCGTCGGCGACCTGCGCGGCCTCGGCGACGACGACCTCCCGCGAGAGCCCCGCCCTAGGCACGCCCCGTCGCCTCGGCCAGGAACCCGACAACCGCGGGCGTGACGACCTCGGGGTACTCCGCCTGTGGGTAGTGGCCGGCGTCGGGCACGATCACGACCGGTGCGCCCAACCGGTCACCGATCAGCCGAGCTTCCGCGACGGGGTCGGGGAAGTCGGCGTCGCGCTCGCCCATCACCACGAGCGTCGGGGCGTGGACGTCGTCGAGCCTCGCCTCGGCGGGCGCGTGAGAGGTATGGGTCGTGGCGACGAACGCGCGCCAGTGCCCTGGGCGACGCAGGCTCTCGCGGATGCGAGCCCGGTGCTCCGCCAGGTCGACCGGTGGCCGCCCCGGGTAGACCTTGGCGTAGTAGGCGTTCCACACCGCCGGCCCCCATGGCTTGCGCAGCCCGAGGCGGAGCGTGAGCTTCGTCGCGAGCCCCAGCGGGATGTCGCGCACGAACGGCCCGACGAGCACGAGGGCGCGGACGAGGTCGGGGTGCTCGGCGGCCGCCCACACCGCCGCCCCCGCGGCCATCGAGTTGCCGACGAGGATCGCCGGACCGCCGAGGTGCTCGGCCAACGCCGCCATGTCGGTGCCGGCTGCGACGTCGTCGTAGCTCGAGAACGTGGCGTCGCTGTCTCCGTGCCCGCGCAGGTCCATCGTCGCGACGCGGTAGCCGGCCTCGACGAGCCCCGGGGTCAGGAAGCGGTACACCGAGCGCACGTCTCCGAGACCGGGTGCGGCCACGACGAGCGGACCCTCTCCCGTGACGTCGTAGGCGATCCGTCCCTCGGGTCGTTCCAGGTACTCGGTGGCCGGCGCGCCGGCGGCCGTGGGGTTCATCATCTCCCTCTCCTCCTCGTGCTGCTGGCTCGTGCCCTTGCTGGCTAATGCCCTTAGCTTGATGAGACGAGTATTGGCTAAGGGCATTAGCCTTGTCAAGGTGGCGAGCCGATCCGAGGAGCCGATCCTCAGCGGCCCGTGAGGAGCAGGAGCTTGCCGGTGGTGGTCCCGCTCGCGAGCGCACGGTGCGCGTCGCTCGCTCGCTCCAGGGGGTATCGGTCGTGCACGCGCATGTCGAGCTCGCCGCTCGCGACCATCGCGAACACCTCGCTCGCGCGATGCAGGAGTTCCTCGCGCGTCGCGGTGTAGTCCGCGAGGCCCGGACGGGTGAGGAAGACGGAGCCGGCAGGCTGCAGCCGACGGATGTCGAACGGCGGCACGGGCCCGCTCGACTGGCCGTAGACCACGAGGGTGCCCCGGCGGGCGAGCGACCCGAGACTGTCCTCGAACGTGTCCTTGGCGATCGAGTCGAAGACGACCCGCGCGCCGCTCCCGTCGCCGCACGAGCGCACCACCTCGCCCAGGTCCCGTGATCCTCGGACCACGACGTCGGAGGCGCCTGCCGCTCTCGCGAGCTCGGCTTTGGCCTCCGTCGACGTCGAGCCGATCACCCGCAGGCCCTTCGTCGCCGCCATCTGGGTGAGCAGCAGCCCTACGCCCCCCGCGGCCGCATGGATCACGACGACGTCGCCGGCCTCGAGCGGTGCGATCGACTCCGTCAGGAAGTGCGCCGTCATGCCCTGCAGCAGGACCGCCGCCGCGCTCTCGGTCGACAGACCGTCCGGGACGGGCACGAGACGTCTTGCCGGCACGACGGCCGCGTCCGCGTAGGCGCCGAGCACCATCGCGAACGCGACCCGATCGCCGACACCCACGTCCTCGACGCCCGGCCCGACCGCGAGCACCTCGCCGGCCCCCTCCGAGCCCGGGGTGAAGGGCAGGGGCACGGGGTAGGCCCCCGAGCGCTGCTGGACGTCGATCATGTTCACCCCGGCCGCGTCGAGGCCCACGAGCGCCTCGCCCTCGGCCGGCTCCGGTCGTTCGACGTCTTCCGGCGCCATGACGTCGGGATCACCCTGTTCGTGGACCCTGATCGCGCGCATCGCCTCTCCCTCCGTCGGTCGTGCCTGCAGCGTACGGAACGACGCGTGGGTGGGCGCGACCGCCCCCGGCGACGCGTGCGAACAGGGCGTTTGACGCCGGCCATCGGCTCCGGCACCGTCGGGGTGGGGCGGGGGCCATCTTCCAGCTCGGCAGGGCTCCGCGCCGCGTGGCGCTCCGTGTGACCGGCACCGCGTCGGCCGGGTCGTGCCGTTCGCGCCCCCGCCCCCTTCCCCGTGCGTCGGCGGTCAGCGCCCTCGGTTGCGCAACCGTCGTCGACGGTGATCGGCCCGAGCGGCCCGATACGCCTGCCAGCCCGGCACGCCGTTGACCCCGCCGCCCGCGTGGGTCGCCGACGAGCCGTGGTAGAGACCGGCGATCGGCGTGCGGTAGTCGGCGTAGCCGGGCGAGGGCCGCATGTGGAAGAGCTGATCGACGGTCAGCTCCCCGTGGAAGATGTTCCCGCCGATCAACCCGAGCTCCTGCTCCATGTCGTACGGCCCGATCACCTGACGATCGATCACCGCGTCGCGGAAGTTCGGCGCGAGCTCCGTGTACCCGTCGATCGCCCGGTCGGCGTAGGCCTCGAGCTCGTCGCGGTGCGGCTCCTCGTTCCACTCGTGGGGCACCCACTGGCTGAACATCGAGAAGATGTGCACGCCCTTCGGCGCGAGGTCGGTGTCGATCGTCGTCGGGATCGCGCCGTCGACGAAGGGGGCCGTCGCCGCTCGGCGCTCCAGGTGGGCGTCCTGGAACGCTCGCTCCGCGTAGTCACGCGAGAGGCAGAGCTCGACCGAGCCCGTGTGGTGGTCCTGCAGGTCGGTACCGGGGTCGGCGATGAAGTCCGGCAGCTCGCTCATCGCGACGTTGATCTTCACGACGCCCGAACGCGACTTCCACGACTCGATATCGAAGACGAAGTCCTCGGGGAGCTCGGCGCGATCGATCAGTTCGAGGAAGGCGATCTTCGGATGGACGCAGCTCACGACGATCGGCGCACGGAACTCCTCGCCGGAGTCCAGCGCCACACCGACGGCCCGTCCGTTCTCGACCAGGATCCGTCGTACACGGGCCTCGGTGCGGATCTCGCAGCCGTAGGACATCGCGGCGTCGCGCATCGAGGCGGCGACCGAGCCCATGCCTCCCCGAGGGAAACCCCAGTTCACGGTGTGGCTCTCCCCGCCTCCGACGCTGCCGATCGCGTGGTGCAACAGGACGTACGCGGTGCCGGGTTCGTCGGGCCCCGACCACTGCCCGATCAGGCCGTCGACCATCATGATCGTCTTCATCTGCTCGGACTCGAACCATCGGTCGAGCAGCTCGGAGAGGCTCATCGTGAACAGGCGCGTGGCGTCGGCGACGCCGCGGGCGCCGAGCTGACGCATCGTCCACGCGGCCTTCGACTGCGCCAGCAGATCGCCGAAGGTCATCGATCCGACGTTCGGTGGGGTCTGGTGCAGCAGGGGCCCGACCACCTCGGTGATGCCGTGGATCCATGCCTCGTAGGAGGGCAGCGCCTCGGCGTCCTTCACGGAGAACTGCGCGACCGACGCGTACGTCTTGGCCGCGTCGTCGCCGTAGATCGTGATCGACCGTCCGTCGGGGAACGCCTGGTAGTACGGGCCGAAGGGCGTCACGTGATAGCCGTGGCGCTCGAGCCCGAGCTCCTCGATGATGAACGCCGGCATCAGCGACACCACGTAGGAGTACGTGGAGACGTTGATCTGGGGGTGGTCGGGGAACGGCGCGCTCGTGTCGACCGCGCCGCCGACCTTCGGGCGCGATTCCAACACGACGGTGCGCGCACCCGCCTTCGCGAGGTAGGCACCGGCCACGAGTCCGTTGTGCCCGCCGCCGACGACGATCGCGTTGTAGGAGCCGTCCATCAGATGCCGTGCAGCTTCCTCACGTTGTCGGCGAGCACGCCCCGGCCGATCGACTCGGCGTCCTGGACCGAGAGGTAGTCGCGATCGGTGAACGTGCCGAGCACCCGCTCGAGCGCCTCACGCACCAACCGAGCCGAGACGGGGAACATCTCGGGCTCGGACGACTCGTCGCAGCCGTGCACCACCTTCGCCGCGGGCACCGCCCCGAGGATCATCTCGAGCGACCAATCGATCTGCCCCCATCCCCACGGCACCAGCTCGGAGAGATCCATGTAGACGTTCGGCAGGACGGTGGGGATGTAGGTGGCCTCGGCCACCCACGGCCATCCGGAGTGGATCATCAGGATCGGCTGCTCCTGGTGCTCGACGAAGAACGAGAACGCATCCCGTGGTGACGCGTGCGTGAGATTCACGTCGGGATCACCCGCCCCCACGTGCACGTGGAACACGCGGTCCCGTTCCTTCGCGATCGCGAACGCGCGGCGCAGCAGGAAGTCGCGCACGGGCTTCGCGTGTTCCCGGGACTCGCGCCACTCGTCGCCCCGCCACCGATCGAACGCCGAGGTCGCATCCGACGTCGAGGGATCCGTGATGTCCAGCCCGGTGCGGTAGGCGATGATCGTCTTGAACCCGATCAGCCGCGGGTCGTCCGCGGCGCCGTTCGCGATCTCCTCGAACCGCTGCACCGTCGCATCGAACGTCCCTTCCTGCCTGGCGTCCACGATCCAGGGCTCGATGCGACCCACGCGGTGTACGGGGACGCCGCCGAGGGCGACCTCGAACTCCGCGCGAGTGATCGTGGGCTGTGGGTACCCCTCGTCGGCGACCACAGCGACGACGTGCTCGGACTCCAGCAGCCCGCGCACGTAGCCGGGCGGATCGGCGCGCAGGGCCGCATCGCGGGCGGCGACGACCGCATCCTTCGTGGGCTCACAGCCGAGGTGCCGAGCGATCCATCGGCGCAGGGCGAGTCCGAACATCGTGGTCTCCGTCAGCTCCTCGACGAAGGCGGCGGCCTCGAGGTTCGCGTGGTTCGACGAGATCAACGCCGTCCCGAGGAACATGCATCGCGTCTCGAAGGTCCTCGGCTCACGGTCGAGCAGATCCTGGCTGGTGAACGGATGGCAGTGGGCGTCGATCACGTCGGCGCCGGTGAGGTCCACTCGTGCCATGGTCGCGCTCGCTTCCTGGGACCGTGGTCCCGCTCAGAACCGCCACCGCAGGCGGCGGATCAGCTCGTCGTCGTCGAGCCCCGCATACTGCTCGACCTCGCCACGGCGTGTGGCGAGGAACGTCTCGAACAGGAAGTCACCCATCGCCTCGCGCAGCACCGTCGACCCGGCGAGTCGCTCGGCCGCTTCGGCCAACGTCGAGGGCAGCTGCCGGACGCCCCGTTCCGCCTTGACCTCGTCGGGGAGCCCTTCGGGATCTTCCTCGGTCGACGGCGGCAGGCGGTCATCGGATTCCACTCCGTGCAGAGCCGCCGCGAGCAACGCACCGACCGCGAGGTAGGGGTTGGCCGTACCGTCGACCGGCTTGATCTCGACGTTCGCCGACCCGGCGGTCGCCTCGGTCGTGCCGGCGATGAACCGCAGGGCGGCCTCGCGGTTCTCCGTGCCCCAACACTGCATCGCTCCCGACCAGTGATGGGGTTGCAGGCGCCGGTAGCCGAGGCAGGTCGGCACGGTCACGGCGACGAGCGCCGGCAGCTCGTGCAGGAGCCCGGCGACGAACGCCTCTCCTCGCTGGTGCATGCCTGCCGGACCCTCGCCACCCGCCAGCAGGTTGCGTGCTCCGTCCCAGAGGCTGAGGTGGACGTGCGCGCCGTTGCCGGTGTCGGGGCCGACCTGGGGAGCGAACGAGGTCACGAGGCCGTGCCGCCGGGCCACGGCGCGGACGGTCTGGCGAACCACCATCGCGGCATCCGCGGCGGCCACCGGGTCGCGGGGGGCGATCGACATCTCGAACTGGCCGTCGGCGTACTCGGGATGCAGCTGTTGCAGGCCCAAGCCCTGGGCCTGCATCGCGGTGAGGAGGTCGAGCGCGAAGTCGTGGTTCCTCACGAGGGCGATGTCGCTGTAACCGGGCCCTTCATGGGCGGGCACGAACGCCCCGCCGCTCCCATCCAGACCGACGGAGAACTCGAACTCGAACACCGCCTGGACCGACAGTCCCCGCTGGGTGAACGCGTCTGCCATGCGCCGCGTGAACGCCCGCGGGCATCCCGGGTACGGCTCGCCCGCCTGGCTGAACTGGTCGACGGGGGCCCACGCCCATCCGGGCATCGCCGCGACCGGCACGGTGGCGGCCGGGTCGGGGCGCAGCCGAAGATCGCCGCTGGGTCCATCGATGTAGCCGGGCAGCAGCGCGAACTGATCGTTCGACATCGCCACGTTGAACAACGTCGACAACCCGACGCCCGAGGAAGCGACCTGGGCGAAGCGGGCGATCGGAACGCTCTTCGCACGGACGATCATCGACGGATCGACGAACCCCAGGACGACGGCTTGCACCCCGGCTTCCTCGAGATGAGCCTGCACGCTCGCGGCGTCGGTCGGACGGTGAGGGTCGGCTGTCCGGTTCACCCTGCTTGTACACCTCCTGCGGGGTCCACCACGGTGGCGAGCCCATCGCGCAGACGGCCGTGCACCGTCTCGAGCTGCGCGACCCGGGTCCGTCCCTGGTCGCCGAGGGCCACCACGACCTTGGCCGCAATGAGCTCGGTGAGCGCGAACGCACCGAGCATCGAGTCGAACGGCGACGCGGAGTCGGCGTGGGAGATCAGCACGTGCCTCGCCGACTCGACCACGGGTGAGAGCCACGGGTCGGTGAAGACGATGAGGACCGCCCCTCGCTCCGCGGCGATCGTGCCGGCCGCGATCGTGTCCTGCTGGTACCGGCGGTAGTCGAAGAGGCAGAGCACGTCGCGACGGGAGAGCTCCATGCTGTCGAGCACGCGGCGCTCCGGCTCCTCGCCCACCATCGCGCAGCCGGGTCGGAGCATGCGCAGCTGCAGGCACAGGTAGGTCGCCGCGAGCTGACTGAACCGTCCCCCGACGAACCACAGGCGACGCTTCCGATCGCACAGCAGGGCGACGACGTGGGCGAGCTCGTCCTCGAGTGAACTCGAGGTGAGGGTGGCGTCGAGTGCCCGCATGAACGCCTGCTGGCTCCGACGCAGCACCTCGTCGTCCTGGGTCGCGCCGCGCGTCCGGTAGAGCGAGGAGAGGCTCTCGGTGCGAGCCTGCACCTCCTCGCGGAGCGAGCGCTGGAAGTCGGGGTAACCCTCGAACCCGATCTTGCGGACGAACCGCAATACCGTCGGGCCCGTGACGCCGGCGCCGTCGGCCAGATGGGGAAGACTCTCCAGGCCGGCCGTCGGATAGGTCGCGAGCAACGTCCTCGCCACCCGGCGCTCGGACGGCGTCATCTCGCCGAGGCGCTCGCGGACCTCCTCGCCGATCGTCTCGCTGGTGTGCGTGACAGCCTCCCCTCGCAAGGTCAGGATTCTTACGCATCCGTCCGACGAGGGGAAGCCGGTAACGAGCTTGACAGGTTCCGTCGCCCGGCGTACGAATGGCCGATAGTCGGCACCGGGAGGTCAGGGGATGCTTCGGAGATCGGTCGCGCTCGTGTTCGCGCTGTGTCTGGTGGGTGCCGCGTGCAGTACGTCGGACGACGGCGGTGACGAGGGCGGGGACGCCGGCGCCACCGGCGAGGCGTCCGGCGACCCGATCGTGATCGGCTTCCCTGCCGACCTCACGACCGACTGGGCCTACTACGACTCTCCGATGCAGGAGGGTGCGCAGTTCGCCGTCGACCAGATCAACGCCGAGGGCGGCGTGCTCGGGCGCCCGCTCGAGCTGCAGACGGTCGACATGCGCAACGACGTGGCCGAGGCCGCCAAGGTGACCCAGCAGCTGGTCGACGACGGCGCCGTCTACCTGATCGGCACGGTCGGCGACGGCATCCTCGCCGAGGGTCAGGTCGCGTGCGCCGCCGGTACCCCGATCTCCACCGGGCTCGGCACGGCGCCATCGCTCGTCGGTGACATGGGCGAGTGCGCCTACCAGCTCGTGATGAGCGACAACATCCAGGCCGCCGTGCTGGCCGAGTACGCGCTCGCCGAGGGATACGAGACGGCCTACGTGATCGGCTCGAACGAGATCCCCTACACCAAGGACCTGCCGGTCTTCTTCTCCGACGCGTTCGAGAACGGCGGGGGCACGGTGGTCGGGACCGACCAGTACAAGATCGGAGCCGGGGACTACTCCGCGGTCGTCACGAAGCTCGCGAACGTCGACCCCGCGCCCGACGCGGTGTTCACGCCGATGTTCCTGCCCGATAGCGCCGTCTTCCTGCGGCAGCTGCGCCAGGCCGGGCTCACGTTGCCGGTGCTGTCCACCGACGGCAACGCCGATGCCTCGTTGCTCGACGCGGGAGCCAAGGCGATCGACGGCCTGACGTTCTCGAACTCGGTGTGCACGGCCGAGGGCGACCCCGACGTGCAGGCGTTCTACGACGACTACAACGCGGCGAACGGCACCGACCCGAGCTCCTACGTCGCGGTGATCGGCTACGACGAGGTGACCCTCGTGGCCGACGCGATCGAGACCGCGGGGAGCGCGGAACCGGACGCGATCATCGAGCAGCTCGCGCAGACCGACTTCACCGGCATCTCGGGGCAGGTCGTGATGGACCCGGCGACGAGGCGGGCCAACAAGCCGGCCGCACTGATCCAGATGGACGGCACCGCCTTCACCTGCCTCGAGCAACCGGACTTCCCGGCCTACGTGCCGGCCGTCTAGGCGTGGCGGACGACCGGGAGGAGGGTCGGACGGCTGACGCCGCCAAGCACGGCCCTCCCCTGCTCGTCGTCGACGAGCTGACCGTCGCCTATGGGGCGGTGGTGGCCGTCCGCGACGTCTCGATGGACGTCGCGCCCGGCGAGATCGTCGCCGCGCTCGGACCGAATGGTGCGGGCAAGACGACCTTGCTGCGGGCGCTCGCGGGTGCCCTCAAGCCCCAGCACGGCTCGGTCGTCTTCGACGGCGAGGTCCTGACCGGGCTGGTTCCCGAGGCCGTGCTCAGGCGCGGCGTCGCGCTGGTCCCCGAGGGCCGCCACATCTTCCCCGCCCTCACGGTGGAAGAGAACCTCAGGGTCGGGGGCATCGCGCGAACCGACAACGACGAGCTGCGCGCCGACGCGGAGCGGTGGCTCGGCAGGTTCCCCATCCTCGGCGAGCGGGCGAACCAGCTGGCGGGCACGCTCTCGGGCGGGGAGCAGCAGCAGCTCGCGATCGCACGGGCGCTGATGTCGCGCCCCCGCATGCTGCTGCTCGACGAGCCGTCGCTCGGCCTGGCGCCGATCTTCGTGGACCGGATCTTCGAGCTGATCCAGGAGCTGCGAGCCGAAGGGGTCACCGTGCTGCTCGTGGAGCAGAACGTGCACCGCGCGCTCGAGATCGCCGACCGCGCCTACGTGCTGTCGGTCGGCTCGGTCGTCGCGTCCGGGTCCACCGACCGGCTCGTGGAGGGTGAGCTGGAGCGGTCCTACCTCGGCATCAGCCAGGCGGGATGAGGTGACGCCGTGAGCCCCTCGGAGTTCGTGCAGCAGCTCGTGAACGCGCTGTCGCTCGGCAGCATCTACGCGTTGCTCGCGCTCGGCCTGTCGATGGTCTACGGCGTGCTCGGCATGCTGAACTTCGCCTACGGCGAGCTCGTGACGATCACTGGCTACGCGATGCTGGCCGCCACCTACCTCGGCGCGCCGTTCATCGTAGTGGCGCTCGTCGGGGTGATCGCGGCCGGCATCTCGTCGGTGCTGATGGAGCTGATCGCGTTCCGGCCGCTGCGCGACGCGAGCTTCGTCTCGCTGCTCTTCACGTCGTTCGCGGTTGCCCAGCTGATCCAGGGTGCGTTCCGCCAGGCGGTGTCGGTGCGCTCGCGCGGCATCCCGGTGCCGGAGCTGTTCGACGAGGCCGTCCAGCTCGGACCCGTGCGCATCAGCGTCCTGTCGATCATCACCGCGGCGATCGGCGCGATCTCGCTCGTGGCGCTGACGACGTTCATGCGCAGGTCGCGATCGGGCCTCGCGATGCGGGCGGCGTCGCAGGACTTCACCACGGCCCGTCTGTTGGGCGTGCGCGCGAATCGCGTGATCTCGCTCGCGTTCCTGATCTCGGGACTGCTGGCCGGGATCGCCGGGGTGCTATGGATCGCCCGCACGACCTCGGTGAACCCTGCGACGGGGTTCGTGCCCGTGATCCAGGCGTTCATCGCCTCGGTGATCGGCGGACTGGGGAACCTGCGCGGGGCCGTGCTCGGCGGCTTCTTCCTGGGAACCCTCGAGGTCTTCCTCCAGGCGCTGCTCCCCGGCTCACTGCTCCCGTACGCGCAAGCCACAGCACTGCTGATCGTGGTCGCGATCCTCTACGTGCGGCCTCAGGGTCTCTTCGGGCAGCGGATGGAAGCCGTATGAGCGGCCCGATCCCCCGGAACCGTCTGTGGCCCGCGTTGTGGGGCACGGCCCTGACGTCGCTGCTGCTGGTCGGCGGCATGGCCCTCGTCCAGGGCTCGGGGTCGTCGTCGTCGAGCCGCACGTACGTGATGTTCCTCGTCAACGTGATGCTCGTGGTCTCGATCCAGACGTTCATCGGCAACAGCGGCATCGTCTCGTTCGGCCACGTCGCGTTCATGGGCATCGGCGCCTACACCACCGCCCTGGTGACGATCCCCAGCGCGATCAAGGACGCCCAGCTCCCTGAGCTGCCGGCGACGCTCGCGACCACCGACCTCGGGCTGCTGGCGGCCATCGCGTTGTCGGCCCTGGCCGCGTTCGTCGTCGCCGCGATCTTCGGCGGCGCCATCATCCGCATGACCGAATCGACGATGGCGATGGCCACGCTCGCGCTGTTGGTGATGGTGCACACGTTCTTCCAGAACGCGACGACGTTCACGCGAGGGTCGCTCGGCCTCGCGGGGATCCCGGTGCGCACGACGCTCGGCGTGGCCACCGTGGCCGCGGTCATGTTCCTGCTCGTCGGTCGGCTCTACAAGGACTCGGGGGCCGGTCTGCGCCTGCGGGCGACGCGCGAGGACCCGCTCTCCTCGGCTTCGGTCGGCACCAGCGTCGTGCGGACCCGGTACGGAGGGTGGCTGCTGAGCGCCGCGATGATGGGGGCGGCCGGATCGCTGTGGGCGCAGAGCGTGATCGCGTTCAACGCGAACCAGTTCTACTTCGCGATCACGTTCGCCCTGCTCGCGATGCTCGTGATCGGCGGACGCACATCGCTCACCGGGGCGGTGGCGGGCGCGGCGATCATCACGTTCCTCACCGACACCCTCGCCCGCGTGGAGCAAGGCGTCGCGATCGGCCCGTGGGAGCTCCCGCGCGTGACGGGCACCGTGCAGTTCGCGATCGCCCTGCTGATCATCATCACGCTCATCCTGCGCCCCGAGGGCATCTTCGATCGATGGGAGATCGACGACCTCGTGCGGCGCTTCACGCCTGCGGCGAGGAGGGCGCGCCGAGCTCCGATCGATCTGCGTGCATCGGCCGAGTCGGACGCAGCGATCGCGAACGCCGAGCCGCCGAGCGCCGAAGCCGCACTCGCCCTGCGGGGCGACGGCGTGGCCAAGCACTTCGAGGGGGTCATCGCCCTCGACGGGGTCGACATCGAGGTGCGACAGGGCGAGATCCTCGGCCTGATCGGTCCGAACGGTTCCGGCAAGACCACCCTGCTCAACGTGATCTCGGGCGTCTACGTGCCGTCGCAGGGACACATCTCGTTCGAGGACCAGGAGATCGGCGGACGGAAGTCGCACCGGGTCGCCGACCTCGGACTCGCACGCACCTTCCAGAACATCAGGCTCTTCGCGCAGCTCACGGTGCGCGAGAACGTCGAGGCCGCTGCCCCGCCCGGGACCGAGGAGTCGGCGGTCGACGACGTGCTCTCCTGGTTCGGGCTCGGGGTGGTCGAGGGTGAGAAGGCCGTGAACCTGCCGTACGGCATGCAGCGTCGCCTCGAGATCGCGAGGGCGGTCGTCCGTCGCCCCTCGCTGATCCTGCTCGACGAGCCGGCTGCCGGCATGAACGAGACCGAGTCCGACGAGCTGCTCGAGAACATCCGGCGGATCAGGTCGCGCCTCGACTGCTCGGTCGTGGTCGTCGACCACGACCTGCGGCTGATCATGAAGCTCTGCGACCGCATCCAGGTGCTCGACCAGGGGCACACGATCGCCTTGGGTCTGCCCCGCGAGATCGCGGAGGACCCGGCGGTGATCGAGGCCTACCTCGGCGGGCCGTCGACGAAGAGCGCGTAAGGGCCGAGCGGGCGGACTCGTCGCTAGGCGCACGTCGAACAGTACGAGTCGCGGTTGTACACGCTGAGCCGCGTGCCGCAGCCCTCGCCGGCGCAGATCCGCCCGGCGGGCATCGGGGCCGTGCGCCTGGCACGCGGACGCATCCCCTGCTTGCGCAGACGCTGACACGGCGGGCACCAGCGACTCTTCCCGAAGTGACCGCAGGGTCGGATAGCGTGGCACATCGGGCACTCTCGATACCCGCGACAGGGGCATTCCGGGTAGTCGTCCATCACCACCACGGTACGGCGTCGGCTATGGTCCGGCGGAACCCTGAGGAGGTCATACATGCATACGGCGCGTCGCCTGACGGCCCTCACGATCACACCGATCCTCCTGCTCGTGCTCGCGACGGTCGCCGTCGCGGCACCGCCGAGGACACGCCTGGCCAGCCAGACGATGTCCGGGATAGCGGGCAACGCCGACAGCGAGATCTCGGCACTCTCGGCGAACGGACGGTTCGTGGTGTTCCAGTCCTACGCCACGAACTTCCCGCGGTCAGGCGCCACCGTGCCCCAGGTCTACGTCGTCGACATGAGGGCCGGGCGCATCAGGCTCGTGGCCAGGACCTCGTCGGGCATATCGGCGAACGCGGGCAGCCGCGACGCGTCGATCTCCGCCGACGGCCGATTCATCGCGTTCGAGTCGGCCGCCGCCAACCTGCCGGGCGGTGACGGCACGACCGGCCAGGTCTACGTGCACGACCGTGTGACGGGCACGACGCGTCTCGTGAGCAAGACTTCCGCGGGCGATGCGGGCAACGCCAGGAGCGGACCCCCCTCGATCTCCGGGAACGGCCGGTTCGTGGCGTTCAGCTCGTCGGCCGACAACCTGCCCCTGGGCGACGGGATCCTGAACCAGGTCTACGTGCACGACCGCCGGACCGGGAAGACGAAGGTGATCTCCAGGACAGCGAGCGACTCCCCCGACGGGAACTCCCAGAGCCCATCGATCTCCAACGACGGTCGCATCGTCGCGTTCGAGTCGCGGTCCACGCACCTGCCGCAGGGCGACGGCACGGCGCAGCTCTACGCCTACGATCGGTCGACCCGCCAGACCCATCTGGTGAGCGCGACGTCGCAGGGCCTCGCTGCCGACGGACCCAGCGCCGGAGCGATCACATCCGCCGACGCACGGGTCGTGACGTTCTGGTCGAGCTCGTCGAACCTCCCCGGAGGAGACGGCGTGCTCGATCAGGTGTACGCGCACGTGCTCGCAACCGGGAAGACCCGTTTGATCAGCCGCACCACCGGCGGCATCGCTGGCACCGGGCGGAGCTCCGAACCCGACATCAGCGCCAACGGGCGGTACGTCGTGTTCACGTCACGGTCGGGCAACTTCCCCGGTGGAGACGGCACGCGCGTGCACGCCTACATCCACGACCGGCGAACGGGAACGACCCGACTGCTGAGCCGCAACTCCAACCAGGTCGCCGGCGACGCGAACACGTTCACGCCGTCGATCTCGGCCGACGGTCGGTTCGCGAGCTTCGAGTCCTACGCCACCAACTTCCCGCAGGGAGGGAACTCGAAGCTCCAGGTGTTCGTGCGCGGTCCGCTGATCTAGATGGTCGTGTGGAACGGCACGGTGGTGCTGATCACTCCCCGGTTGCGACTGCGGACGTTCCGCAGCGACGACCTGCCCCACTACGCTGCCCTGAACGCCGACCCCGAGGTGGCGAGGTACCTCGGGGGCCCGCTGAGACGCGAGCGCTCCGACGAGATCGCGGCGTGGGCGAACGACGTGTACGAGCACGAGGGCATCGGCTTGCTTGCCGTCGAGCGGAGTGACGACGGGCTGTTCCTCGGGATGTGCGGGCTCCATCGGCAGGAGTCCTACCCCGACGAGGTCGAGGTGGCATGGCGGCTCGCCCGGGAGCATTGGGGCAACGGATACGCGACGGAGGCGGCGACCGCATGGCTCGACCACGGCTTCGGCGCGCTCGCGCTTCCGAGGATCATCTCGATCACCGACCACCAGAACGTCCGGAGCCTCGCGGTGATGCGCCGGCTCGGCATGGAGTTCGATCACGAGGGCGAGATCGAGGACGACGGCGAGGTCTTCCGGGCGGTCGTGTACTCGATCACGGCCGAGCGGTGGCGGACCCGCGCGCCCTTCAGGCGCCAAGGCAGCCCGCATGCTCCGGGCACCACTCCTTGAGCCCGCGAGAACACACGTCGATGTGCACGTCGGCTTCCCCCCGAAGCCGCATCGGTGCATCCTGGAGCCCTCACGCTTCAGACCGAGCATCGGGGGTCTACATGTCGATCGACGCTGCACACCACGAACGGCTCGAGGCGAGCGACGACCTGGGGCCGCTGCCCCGGTTCCTGCGGCCCTCCGTCGACTGGGTCGCGAGCATCCGGACGACGGTGCACCGCAAACTGCTGTCGGGCTTCCTGCTGATCGCGGTCCTACTGCTCTCGATGGGCCTGCTCAGCATCGCGGTGCTGGGTCGTCTCAATGATCAGGTCGAGACCCTGAACGCGCTGAACCACCAGGCGAGCCAGGCACGCGACATGATCTACGGGGTCACCGCACAGAGCCACTATCGAGCGATGGCGCTCCTGGAACTGGAGGACCCGACCTGGACCCCCAAGATCTACGCGGCGAAGAATGCCTTCGCTGAGGACCTTCGGGAGATCCGCACGAACGGGGCCACCAGCGAGACCTCGTTGTTGGACCGGGTCGAGGCGACGAACGAGCACTACGCGGCATCCAGCGACGCCGTCACTCAGCTGTTCGAGCGGGAGAGATACGAACAAGCCCTCTCCGTGCACATCGATCAGGAACACGAGATCTCGCACGACCTGGAAGCTGAACTCGACACGCTGATCGCGGATTCCGAGAACCTCGTCGCCGCCGAGACGGAGTCGTTCGCCTCGAACCGGCGGTTCCTGACGATCGCCGTCGCCGGCTTCTCGGGGGTGAGCCTGCTCGTCGCGCTCACGCTCGGGGCGATCCTGTCGTGGTCGCTGATCCGACCCGTGCGCCGCGTCGACGCGGCCCTGGAGCAGATCGCCGGCGGCGACTTCGAGACCCGGGTCGAGGTGCCCAATCGCGACGAGTTCGGCAACCTCACCAAGAACCTCAACCGCACCACGGGACACCTGTCGACCCTCTACCGCGACCTGCAGGACCTCAACGACAACCTGCAACAGGCGGTCGAGTCGAAGGTCGCCGAGCTCGAGCGGACGTCACGGTTGCGCCGCTACCTCTCACCGAAGCTCGCCGACTCGATCGTGTCCGGCTCGCGAGACGTCACGTTGGCTCCGAGCCGGAAGTTCCTCACGACCTTCTTCTCCGACGTGCGTGGGTTCACGGCCGCCGCGGAGCAGATGGAACCGGAGGAGCTCATCAGCGAGCTGAACGAGTACTTCTCGGAGATGACCGAGATCGTGTTCAAGCACGGTGGCACGCTCGACAAGTACGTGGGCGACGCGGTCATGGTCTTCTTCGGTGACCCGATCCCCCAGGACGACCACGCCGAGCGCGCGGTCCTCATGGCGCTCGAGATGCTCGAACGCATGCGAGCCCTCGAGGATCATTGGTACCGGCGGTACGACCAGATCTTCGAGGTCGGTATGGGCATCGCGACCGGGTGGGTGACGGTCGGCGACATCGGCTCGCCCGCACGGACCGACTACACCGTGCTGGGGAATCAGGTGAACCTGGCGTCGAGGCTCGCGGACAAGGCGAGCGCGCGACAGATCCTCGTGACCGAGCGGACCATGGTCGCCGTCGAGCACCTCGTCGACGGCACGCTCGTCGATGAGATCGAGCTGAAGGGCATCAGCCGGCCGATCAAGATCTACGAGATCGAACCGAAGAGCGGCTGATGATCGACGGTGAGGGATCGTCCTCGCGATCGAGACCTTCGACCGAGGAGATTCCGCCGTTCGGCCGAGTTTCGGCCGGCCCTCGGGGGGGCACGCTTGCCTCATGGCGCGTCGTGTCGTCGCGATCTCTCTGGCGCTGGTGCTCTGGGCGATCGGCGGTCTCCTGCTGTTCGTCGCCGCCGGCGCCCTCCTGTCGACGATGGTGCACCACGTCGGTTCGGACGGCTGGCTGATCTCCGCGCTGCTCGCGATCGGGCTCGGCGTGGTGGGCGCGGTCATCGGGGGCATCGGCGCGTGGCTGATCGCGTCGGACCGGACCGCCGGGCTCGACGAGACCGGGTCCGACGACGAGGCCATGTGGCGCGACTGAGACCGGGGTCACACGTACCACTCGAGCCGCGGTGACGCGTTGCAGCGCCACGGGTCCCGGAGCGTCGGGTACTCTTTGCGACGAGGGCATGACGAGGGACATCGACGGGATCCTGCACGAGCAAGGTCGCTACTACGAGGACCGAGCTCCCGAGTACGACGACGTCTGGTATCGGCGTGGCATCTACGACCTGGGCCCTGACGCGAACCGCCGCTGGTTCGAGGAGACTGCCCGCCTGGAAGCCGCGCTCGACGACTTCGTGCCCTCGGGCACCGTGCTCGAGCTGGCCGCCGGCACGGGGCTGTTCACCCGCCACATCGCTCCCCACGCGAAGCGACTGATCGCGATCGACGCGGCGGCCTCTGCCCTCGCGATCAATCGCGATCGCCTCGACGACGCCCACATCGAGTACGTGCAGGCCGACCTGTTCGAGTGGGAACCACCCGACGACGTGCGCTTCGACGCGATCGTCTTCGCGTTCCTGATCTCCCACGTGCTACCGGAGCGGTTCGACGAGTTCTGGCGGCGGCTCGCCGGCTGGCTCGCGCCGGGCGGCCGCGTCTTCTTCTGCGACGACCTCGCCGGCGCCGAGCATCGCGCCTCGACGATCGGGCAGGACGTGCCCGACGGCCCCGACTTCGTGCTCAGACGCCACCTCACCGACGGCCGCGAGTACACGATCGTGAAGGTGTACTACGCCCCCGACGAACTCGAGGAACGCCTCGCCGGCCTCGGGTGGCAGGCGGAGGTCCGCACCACGGGCCGCGAGTTCTTCTACGGCGTCGCGTCGACCGCCTGACCCGACGGCGGAGACCTGACCCCGAGCGATTAGGCTTGTCGGGATGAGATCGAGCGGCGTAGGCGACGCACCCGGCTCGATCGTCGCCGGTGTCGACCTCGGCGGCACGAAGATCCAGACGATCGTGGCGCGCGACGGCGACGTGCTCGGCAGCGCGCGGCTCCCCACCCCGGCCGAGAGCGCCGATGCGGTGGCCGCCGCCATCGTCGACTCCATCCGATCGGCCCTGGCCGCGGCGCAGACCCATACCGACGCGCTCGCCGCGGTCGGCATCGGGTCGCCGGGACGAGCGCGCGACGGCGTCGTCTCGAACAGCCCGAACCTCGTCGGCATGCGCGAGCCCTACCCGCTCGGCGCGAATGTCTCTCGGGGACTGGGCGACGTGCCGGTCCACATCGACAACGACGTCACGGTCGCGACGTTGGGGGAACTGGAGCGCGGCGCGGGGCGGCGGTACGCGAGCTTCCTCAGCGTCTTCGTCGGCACCGGGGTCGGCGGCGGGCTCGTGCTGGGCCGCACGGTGTGGCACGGCCGCGGCGCGGCGGGCGAGATCGGGCACATGACCGTGGAGCCCGAGGGGCGCCGGTGCGGCTGCGGCGGACGGGGTCACCTCGAGGCGTATGCGGGCAGGGCCAGCATGCAGGCCAAGGCCGAGCGCCTCGTCGCGCGCGGCGAGCACACCGTGTTGTTCGACCTGATGGCGGAGCACGGGAAGGATCGCATGACGTCGGGCATCATCGATCGCGCCCTGAAGCACGGCGATGCGATGACCGAACGCCTGATCGGCCAGGCCGTCTGGGCCCTCGGGCTCGCGCTCGCCTCGGCCCAGGACCTGCTCGACGTCGAAGCGGTGATCGTGGGCGGAGGGCTCGCCGAGCGGTTCGGTCAGTCGTTCGTCGATCGAATCGCCGCAGAGATGCACCGGTCGCTCTTCGCGACACACGATCCGCCGGCGATGGTGCCCGCCGGGCTCGGCGACCTGTCGGGCGCGATGGGCGCGGCCGTGCTGGCGGGTACCGGACAGGCGTAGCCTGGAACCGGACCATGTGGTTCCCCCTCTCCGTGCGGCTGTCGCTGTCCGTCCTCCTCTGCGCCGCCCTGCTGATGGCGTGCACCTCCGCGCCCCCGGGACCAGGCGCCCCGTCGGCCGGGTCC
>Ga0075304_1000015_pt1 | contig 49327 bp, 43 predicted proteins | sample Joice_CattailNLA_FD_120067 | JGI IMG/M metagenome (GOLD analysis project Ga0075304, IMG submission 120067) | Natural and restored wetland microbial communities from the San Francisco Bay, California, USA, that impact long-term carbon... | ecosystem: Environmental > Terrestrial > Soil > Wetlands ... | reverse complement strand
TTCCATTCTCTAAATAATCTCTTGAATGCGGCCATTTTTTTCGGTGAACACCTTAATGCCGCTGGTTGACCTGATTTCTTCGAATTTTCGCAATAATTTGGACCGGTTTTCTTCGCTGATGGAGTCCAGAATATTGTTTAGCAATAATTTCAGACCGCGAATTTTCCGGTTGCCAATCAGCGCCAGTGTCAGCAGGCAGGCTATAATGGCTTTTTGTCCGCCGGAATAGGTCTCGAAATCCCGGTCCTCGCTGACTTCGTGGATGTCAAATTCTCTGGCGGCCTGCATGACTTTATCTATCAAGGGCGAATCATTTTGGCGCTTAAGCAGCCAGACTTCCTCGCGGATGGACGACGAAATAAAGAGATGATTAAACTCCAGAATTAGAAATTCACCATTGTATTGGTCCAATAAGCCGTCTAAACTATAAATTGCCATAAACCCTGTCACCCTGCCGCAAAAGGAATTTCAGGTTATATAGCATAGTGAACCAGGAAAACAAACATTCAGCCGTGAAATTATTGCCAACTTGCTGCAGGCCGGTATCAGTGCCATCATTGCCGTTGGCATCGGGAGTGTCCTTCGAAGACAGCCCGGGAACTGTTTGCCTTGATTGTAGCGCATAAATGCTTAACCTAATGCTCAGGAATCAGATGCATCTGCCTGGGAGGGCCTATCCGATGGAAGACACCGATCCCGGCAACTGGGAATCCGCGGTCGTTTCTCCGGAAACGGTGATTGAAAAAATAAAACCCGGGATGAGTATTTTCCTGGGGACTGCCGTGGCCGAACCGCGGACCATGGTCCGGCACCTGATGACATCGGATGCCAAGAATCTGGAAGATCTTGAGCTGATCCAACTGGTCAGTTTCGGAGATGCTGTCTCCCTGCAGTCGCTGCAGTCCCGGAATTTCAGACTGAAAACCTTCTTTTCAGGCTGGGTGGCCAGCGCGGCCATTGAAGAAGGCCGGGTGGATCTAATTCCCAGCCGGTTCGCAAAGATTCCCCAGCTGATTGAATCCCTTCTCAGGCCGGTCGATGTCGCCATTGTTCAGGTAACTCCTCCCAGTGAGGACGGTTTTTGCAGCCTGGGGATTGCGGTTGACGTGGCCCATGAAGCCCTCGAGCATGCCGCCATTTGTGTGGGAGAGATCAATACCCAAATTCCCCGAACCTTTGGGGACACCATGGTGCATGTGTCTGAATTTGATTTTTTGGTTCGCTCAAAGGACCCTCTGATATATTTTGAGCGCTGGGAAACCGATGACGTGTGGGATCAGGTGGCGCAGCATGTGGCTTCTTTAATTGAAGATGAAAGCTGTCTGGCTTTTTCCATCGGCCCTCTTTATGAAGCGCTGGCCAAGAGTCTGGCAAATAAACGCCACCTGGGCATACATTCCCCCTTTTTTACGGATCCGCTGATGGATTTGATGAAATGCGGAGCGGCTTCCAATCGGCGCAAGGAGACCTATCGAGGAAAAGCGCTGACTTCCTATGCCTTCGGTACCTGGAGGCTGATGAAATGGCTGGACAGCAATCCCATGGTAGAGTTCCAGCGAATTGATAAAGTTTTCAATCCCTTGGTGATTGGCCGTAATCCAAAATTTGTTACCATCGTTGCCGCCAGAAGAGTGGATTTGTACGGCCGGATCGGACTTCATACCGGCAAAGGAATTGTGGCGGCAGGGCCGGCCGAGGTCATGGATTTCATAACTGGTGCGGAACTATCAGAAGGCGGGCGCTCCATCTTTGCGCTGACCAGTCGGGACAGAGCTGGACGGGCGAACATATTGCTATCCGTCGCGGCCCATCCCAATCAGTTTGCCGGCTTTGAATCGGTGGGCGCGGTGGTGACCGAATACGGCGTTGCCTATCTGGAAGGGCGCAGCGTCAGGGAACGGGCCCAGGCCCTGATTGATATTGCCCATCCTGACGACCGGGCCGGCCTGGTGCGCAAGGCCAAGGATAAAAAAATTCTTTACGGTGACCAGATTTTCCTGGAGGAAAGCGCGCGCCTCTATCCGGCGGACCTGGCTGCCACCCTGGCCACCAAAGGTGATTTCGAAATAAGGTTAAGGGCCATCCGGCCTTCCGATGAAGAAGGCATGCGGCATTTATTTTACCGGTTTTCAGATGAAGCGGTTTACTCCCGCTATTTTCACTCGGTCAGCAGCATGCCCCATGCAAAAATGCAGGAATATGTCAATGTCGACTGGAATCAGGTGATGGCCATCGTCGGGCTGGTCGGAGAAGAAGGTAAAGGCCGCATTGTTGCCGAGGCCCGTTATATCAAGGTTCCTGGCAGCCCCCTGGCCGAGGTGGTTTTCGTGGTGGACGAGAAGTACCAGAAGCTTGGAATCGCCACCATGATGTACGAAATGTTGGTGCGCCTGGCCAAAGAGCGGGGCATCCGGGGGTTTGTGGCTGACGTTCTCTTTTCCAATATCGGGATGATGAAGGTGTTTAAAAAAGGGCAGCTGGCGGTAAAAGCGCGCCTGGAAAGCGGCGTCTATCACCTCGAGATCCCCTTCAGCCCATCTGCCAGATTGTAAATTGCCGAACCGAGACGGGCCAGCCTCCAAAAACTAAAAGATACTCGATGCAAAGCGGTCAGGGCATTCCCCAGTCCCCAGTCCCCAGTCCCCATTCCGCATTCAAGAGCCTCTGTCCTCTGTCTTCTGCCATCAGTCCTCTGTCATCTGTTCGTTATCGAGTGCTTGCAGCTGCTTTTCGAAATCAGCGTTGTGGCTGTCAAGCTCGTGGGTGATTTTTTCCAGTTCATCAAAATATTTGTCTATGGCCGATTGGGTGGCGTGGATGGCACGGGAAAGTTCGGCGATCTGCTGTCCGTCCTGTTTCTGTGATGCCTGTTGCATGGCCTGGTTGTGACGGTCCAGCTCAACCTCGTGGCTTTCGATGTCGTTTTCCAGCCTGGCAATACGCTTTTCGAGAGGGCCGGCAATTTTTGATCGCTGCGCCATGATATCGGATTTTTTGCGCCGCATTTCTTTTTTGGCCAGCCTGCCGGTGGTCTCGCGCTGGGGTGTTTTGGACCCGGAACGCCTGTCCAGCGAGCCCTTATCATGCCAGCCGTCCTTTTCGAGGAATTCCCGGTAACTTCCATCGAATACCTCTATCTGATCATTTTGGAATACAATCAGCCTTTCCGCCAGGCTATGCAAAAACATCTCATTGTGGGTCACCATGATCACCGTGCCCTCAAAAAAGTCGATGGCGGTCAACAGTGCGTCACAGGATTCCATATCGAGATGATTGGTCGGTTCATCAAGGAGCAGCAGATTCATCGGTGTTGCTAAAAGCTTGCCCAGCATCACCCGGCTTTTTTCACCGCCTGAAAGCACACTGATTTTCTTTAAGGCATCATCACCCGAAAACATCATGGCGCCGCAAATATTGCGGGCACGCTGCCGATCCATATCCGCGTGTGAATAGAGGATTTCCTCTTCAACGGTGCGGGCATCCACCAGACTGTTGACATTGGTTTGTTCAAAAAAACCTTTGGCAATCGAAGGATGGTAAACGGTTTCTCCGGCCTGTGGTGAAAGCACCCCGGCCAACAGTTTGAGCAGTGTTGTTTTGCCCTTTCCATTTTTGCCCACCACACAGACCCTTTCCCCGGCCTCGATGGTGATGTTAAAATCTTTGATCAGGTTTTTACCGCGCTCGTAAGCAAAATCCAGATTACGCGCCGTCAGGGCGCGTTTTCCGGGAAAAGGACTGGATCGAAAAGAAAAATCAAGCAATTTCATCTGGTCGAGCTTTTCTTTTTTTTCCATTTTTTTAAGTGTCTTGATGCGAGACTGTACCAGGTTAGCGAGTCTTGCCTTGGCTCGAAAACGGGAGATGAATTGCTGAACCTCCTTGCGGCGGCGTTCATCATTGATCCTGGTTTTTTCATAGACCTCTTCGTCCTGGGCAATTTGATCGTAATATTTGGCCGTATTACCTGAAATTTTGCGCACCTTGCGCCGGTGAATTCCCATTGTATGGGTGACGACTTTATCCATAAAGCTTCTATCATGGGTGATTAGCAGCAACTCGTGGGGCCAGGTGTTTAAAAATTGCTCGATCCAGCGAATGGAGATAATATCCAGAAAATTGGTCGGTTCATCCAGGAGCAGCAGGTCCGGCTCCGAGACCAGGGCTTTGACAAGATTTAAACGCACCTGAAGGCCGCCTGAAAATTGCGAGGGATGCCGCTGAAAGTCCTCCTCTGAAAATCCCAACCCGACAAGGACCTTTTCCACCTTCCAGGCCTGGTCCTGTTCATGGGGCGGCAGGGCGCGCAGCCCTTCCTCCAGGGCCGTAGCGGCGGCAAACTCAAGCTGCTGCTTTACGTACGCGATGCGGTAATTTTTCGGGGTGACCACCGAGCCGGAATCCGGTTGTTCATCACCGTTGATCATTTGAAAAAGGGTGGTTTTGCCGTGTCCGTTTTGTCCGACCAGGCCGACACGCTGCTTTGAGGAGAGAGAAAAACTGATCTCATCAAAAATGAGCCGGTCACCGAAGCTTTTCGTCAGATTTTCTACCCTGATCATAAATTGGTACCAATTTCACTATCTTGACACTCGAGTAACCTTCGAATATATTTAGTGGTCAAGCTTTTGAATTCAAGCATTGTCCGTTCATTTTTACTCACAGGATACCACCAATGGCAATTCTTGTCATCTTGAAAAACCCGATCTCAGGATTAGTTTTTCTTGACAAAACAAGGCAACATAATATCTTATTGGCGCAACCCTGCGGAATGAAAAAGTTCGAAATTCATTTTCTATAATAGGAGGCACTTATGTCAGAGGAAAAAAAGGATTTTGTGGTAAAAGATCGCCGAAAATTTTCCCAGGATGGTCAGAACACTGAGTCGGCAGAGAACGAAACCCCTGCTGCCCCCCAGGAAGAAGAACAGACCACCTCTTCAACCGGAGAAAACCGGGAGACTGAAGCCGCAGAAACATCGCCCACCGATGGAACTGATCAACAACCACCGCTGCCTAAGATTGATTTTGCAACCTTCGTTGTTTCCTTAAATGCTTCAGCACTGCTGCATCTCGGCGCCATCGAGGATCCCACCACCGGTAAAACAGGCAAAAACCTGACGATGGCCAAACAGACAATCGATATTCTAAGCATGCTTGCGGAAAAAACAGCCGGTAATCTGGCCAAAGATGAAGAGAATTTATTGAAAAACATCCTGTATGATTTAAGGATAATTTACGTCAAAGAAAAAGGATGATTGACCGCTTCCCGGGGTTCGATGGTGTCCATTACCACCCACCCCAGGCAGATGGCTTGAATGAAGATTTTTTCCCCAGCCAAAATCAACCTGTTTTTGCAGGTTACCGGGAAAAGACCGGACGGCTTTCACGAATTATTTTCGCTGATGTGCTGCCTGGATCTGTTTGATATTATTTTTCTTCATGTTGGCGGTAAAAAGATAGAGATTGAATCCTCCAACCAGCAGATACCTCTTGATGAAACCAATATTGCCCACAAAGCTGCGACCCTGTTTTTCAAAACCCTGAAAACCTCAGATGGCGTAAACATTCGGATTGAAAAGTCCATACCGGTTGCCGCCGGTCTTGGCGGCGGCAGCAGCAATGCCGCCAGCGTCCTTATCGGACTCAATCAACACTATGGGTTTCCCCTTTCCCTGGAGGAACTGATGTCCCTGGGGCTTCAGCTGGGTGCCGACGTTCCCTTCTTTCTCTTCCAAAAACCGGCCTTTGCCTCTGGGATTGGTGAAAAGCTGGAAGCATTTCAGGGTATCTTACCCTATCATGTTTTGCTTGTTAATCCGGGGGTGGCGGTACACACCGGAGAAGTTTATCGAAATCTGAATTTAAGATTGACAAAATGCAAAAAAATAATTACAAAACCCTTTTTAAAGCAAAGCGGCTTTGATGCATCGCGGCATTTATGCAACGACCTTGAAACCGTGACGATTTCTAAATACCCGGTGATCGAGTCTTTAAAGAAACAACTTCTTGCGCAGGGGGCCTTGGGGGCTTTGATGTCTGGCAGCGGGCCGACCGTATTCGGTCTTTTTTCTGACCCCCACAAGGCCGGCCAAGCAAGGCAGGCGATGGGGCACGACAACCGATTGAATGCCTATCTTGCCGATATCATTTATAAAGCGGTATATCCTATCTCTGATTATTAACGTTGCTTCAATGGGGACGTTTTGCAATAGCTCCATGGTGGGGCGTCGTCAAGCGGAAAGACACAGGATTTTGGTTCCTGCATTCGGAGGTTCGAATCCTCCCGCCCCAGCCATTTAATTAACCTTTGGCACGGTGACATCAATGGAAGGCGTAGCGATTTTTACGGGCAACTCCAACCCTGAGCTTGCTAAAAAAATTTGTGATTATCTCAGCCTGCCCCTGGGCGGGGCCAAGGTCAATAAGTTCAGTGACGGAGAAATCCAGATCGAAATCAACGAAAATGTCCGCCTGAAAGATATTTTCATCATGCAGTCCACTTGCTGTCCGGTGAACGACAACCTGGTTGAATTGTTGTTAATGATCGATGCATTCAAGCGGTCCTCTGCCAGAAAAATTACAGCAGTCATTCCCTATTTTGGTTATTCCAGGCAGGATAAAAAAGTCGCACCCAGGGTGCCGATCAGTGCCAAACTGGTTTCCGATATGATCACGCTTGCCGGCGCCAATCGAGTCATTACCATGGATTTGCATGCCGGTCAGATCCAGGGATTTTTTAACATTCCGGTGGACAACCTTTTTGCGGCGCCGGTTCTCATCGATCATATTCGAAAAAATTTCAGGGACGGTCTGGTTATCGTATCTCCGGATGCCGGGGGGGTGGAAAGAGCCCGGGCCTTTGCCAAGCGCCTGGATGCGGACCTGGCGATTATCGACAAACGTCGGGATGCGCCCAATCAAGCCAAGGCCATGGCCGTCATCGGCGAGGTGACGGATAAAGTGGCGGTGATTCTTGATGATATGGCCGATACGGCCGGCACCTTGACGGAGGCTGCAGAGGCTGTCATAAAAGCAGGTGCCCGGGAAGTTCACGCCTGTTGCGCGCATCCGGTTCTTTCGGGCCCCGCCATCGACCGCATATCAAAGTCGGCTCTCAAAAGTCTGGTGGTGACCGACACGATACCGTTGGCCGCAAATGCCGCTGCCTGTGACAAAATAAAAGTGCTTACCATTTCACAGCTGGTGGGTGAGGCGATCATCCGCAGCTACAGAGGGGATTCGGTTACCTCTCTGTTCGTATAAAAATAAAAGGTTCAGCGTTCACGGTTAAAGGTTCAGGGTTGATGATCAAGACAATTCTATACCATTTACCAATTGGCGCTGAACGTCAAAATTTGAGAATCAAATTAAATTAGGATTGAGGGTACAAGGACAGGCTAACCCTGAACGGTGAACCCTGAACCTTTAATAATCAAGGAGGTTATACTTTTGGAAAAAATAGATTTGCAAGCAACTGTGAGAAAATCCGTGGGCAATGGCCCGGCCCGGGTACTGAGACGGTCCGGTCAAATACCCGCGATTTTATACGGCCGCGGAACAGAGCCGGTTTTACTGTCCGTAAATACAAAAGATCTTGAAAAGATTCTGAAAAAAGGCAATTTTGGCCAGTTTATTTTAAACCTTGTCATTCAAAACGGTAAAAAGGTGACGAAACCGGCCATGATCAAAGAGCTTCAAGCTCACCCGCTTTCAGGGAATCTGATCCATATTGATTTCTATGAAATTGATATGAATCGTCAAATCAGGGTGATGGTTCCGGTGGTTATCAAGGGCCATTCCGTAGGTGTCGAAGAGGGCGGTATGCTGAATATCGTCCGTCGCGAACTGGAGGTATTTTGTCTGCCGGGCGACATCCCGGAATCATTCGAGATCGATATTACCGGGCTGGCTATTGGAGACTCTATCCATTTAGCGGATGTGCCCATGGGAGAGAACGTGGAAGTTGACACCGATGTAAATTATACGGTCGTCACCGTACTCAGCCCGAAGGTCGAAGAAGAAGTCGCCGTAGAAGAGGAAGAAGAAGTTGAGGGGGCGGAAGAAGGAGCAGAAGGCGAGGCAGCCGAAGCAGAAGCCAAACCTGAAGAAGAAAAATAGCGCATCGACAATATGCCTGCTAATAGAATTAGATTGGTTGTCGGACTCGGGAATCCGGGAATTACCTATGCAGACACACCGCATAATGCCGGCTTCATGGTCGCCGACAAAATCGCGCAGGATTTCAAGATTTCGTTTAATAAAACCAAATTTGACACCATTTTTGGGCGGGGCTTTATCGAAGACGTCGACGTTCTCCTGGCCAAGCCCATGGCGTTTATGAACCGCAGTGGGCCACCTTTGCAAAAACTGGCCCATTATTTTCGAATACCAGGCGAGGATATGCTGGTTATCCACGATGACATAGACCTTGCTTTTGGAAGATTAAAAATAAAAAAGAAAGGAGGGCATGGAGGACACAATGGCATAAGATCCGTAATGGATGCTTTTGGCGGGGGCGAATTTGTGCGTCTTCGTATAGGCGTCGGGCGTTCCGGGGCAGGGGAAAGTGTCACTGATCATGTTCTGGGCCGATTTTCCGCCGCGAAGGGGGAAATGGTGACCCGGGTCATTTCAGCAGCCCGGGATGCAGTGGTTACGGTGATTTGTGAAGGTACGAAAGTTGGTATGAACGTGTTTAATCGCAAAGACCTGCTGATTACAGGTTAACCGAAAACCTATCATTTGGAGGAGAGGATGAATTATTTAATACCGCTGATTTGCACACTGGTTGGGATTGCAGGTGTAATCTTTTCCATTGTAATTGCCATCATCGTCAAGAGCGCCCCGGCCGGCGATGCCAAAATGACAGCAATTGCCGACGCCATCAAGACAGGGGCCATTGCTTACTTGAACCGTCAGCTTAAAAGCATGGGCATTGCCGGAATCGTTCTGTTTGTCATCATTGCCTTTTCCCTGGGCTTTACGACGGCCATCGGCTTTTTAGTTGGCGCAATTGCATCGTTTGCCGCCGGTTATATTGGGATGCGGGTGTCGGTGATCGCCAACGTGCGCACCGCCGAGGCGGCCAAAGGCGGCCTGTCAAAGGGGCTGAGTATGGCGTTCAGGGGCGGTGCCGTTACCGGGATGATCGTTGCCGGCCTGGCGCTGACGGCGGTTGCCGGTTTTTATACGATACTGCTGGCTTCCGGCACGGATTCCAGGCATGCCGTGATTGCGCTGGTGGCCCTGGGTTTTGGCGGAAGCCTGATCTCCATTTTTGCGCGGCTGGGCGGTGGGATTTTCACCAAGGGCGCGGATGTGGGGGCGGACCTGGTGGGTAAAGTTGAAGCCGGGATACCCGAAGACGATCCGCGCAACCCGGCAACCATTGCCGACAACGTTGGCGACAATGTCGGTGATTGCGCCGGCATGGCGGCCGACCTGTTTGAAACCTACGCGATAACGGCGGTTGCCGCCATGCTCCTGGGAAATTTGCTCCATCCCCAAATCGCCATGGCGACTGAATTTCCCCTCCTGCTGGGCGCCATTTCGATTGTTGCTTCCATGATCGCCGTATTTTTTGTCAGGCTGGGCAAAAATGAATACATCATGGGTGCGCTCTACAAGGGCATGTTCGGTGCGGCCATCCTATCGGCCATCGCGTTTCTGGTGGCCTCTACCTCGGCCTTTGGCGGTGTAGCGGAACTTTCCGGGATTAATATATTTTTCGCATCACTGGTCGGGCTCGTTTTGACCGTTGTGATCGTCATGATCACCGAATATTACACGGGCATCCGCAAACCGGTTAAAATGATTGCCGAAGCCTCAACCACCGGACACGGCACCAATATCATTGCCGGGCTGGCCGTCAGCATGGAAGCCACGGCCCTGCCGGTGCTGGCCATATGTGCCGCCATCGGGGCCTCGTATGCCGCTGCCGGGCTCTACGGAATCGCCATGGCCGCCATGTCGATGCTTTCCATGACCGGTATGGTGATTGCCATCGACGCCTATGGCCCGATCACCGACAATGCAGGCGGGATTGCGGAAATGGCCGAAATGGATGAAAGTGTGCGGGCCGTCACCGACCCGCTGGATGCGGTGGGCAATACCACCAAGGCCGTTACCAAAGGCTATGCTATCGGTTCGGCCGCCCTGGCGGCGTTGGTTCTGTTTGCGGCCTATACCCAGGAATTTGCCCTGCAGGGCGCGGGAGCGGAATTGAGATTTGATCTGAGTAACGTCAGGGTGATTATCGGCCTCTTTCTGGGCGGGCTGCTGCCCTTTCTGTTCGCCTCCATCGCCATGCGCGCAGTGGGCAAAGCCGGCGGGGCAGTGGTCGATGAAGTCCGGCGCCAATTCCGGGAAAAACCCGGCATTATGGAAGGAACCGACAAACCGGATTATGCCGCCTGCGTGGACATCGTCACCAAGTTTGCCCTGAAGGAAATGATCATACCGGCCCTGTTGCCGGTGGTGGTCCCGGTCCTGGTGGGGCTGATTCTGGGCAAAATCGCGCTGGGCGGACTGCTGATCGGCAGTATCGTCACCGGCCTTTTCCTGGCCATCTCCATGACCACCGGCGGGGCGGCCTGGGACAATGCCAAAAAATACATTGAAGACGGTCATCTGGGCGGCAAGGGCAGCGATGCTCACAAAGCTGCCGTCACCGGCGACACCGTCGGCGATCCTTACAAGGACACTGCCGGACCGGCCATTAACCCGATGATCAAGATCCTCAATGTTGTTGCTCTGTTGATGGTACCGTTCCTGATCTAAGATCTGATCTTGATCTCGGGCTGACTTAAAGGATTGGCGTAATTTTACGCCAATCCTTTTTTATTGATTGTTGTCAAAAGGTATGCTATTAAAGACCAACATTTACGATCATTGTTGAATGCTGACAAAAACAAGGGCCATCGGTGGGGAAATGACAGAAAAAAAAGCCAAAGAAGAAATACAGAGCATGAAACCAATTAACCGCGAATTTCAAATAGGTGACCTGGCTGTTTATCCTGCCCACGGTGTCGGTGAGATACAGGCCATTGAAAGCCGGGTCATCAATGGTGAAGCGCAAGATTTTTATATCATGAAAGTCCTTGAAAACGGCATGGTGATCATGATTCCCATCAGTAATGTCGAGTCCGTCGGTTTGAGAGAAATCATCGATAAGAAAGAGGTCCCCAAAGTATACGATGTCATGAAATTCCGCAAGGACGGGTTGCCGGACAACCAGACCTGGAACCGTCGCTATCGCGAGTATATGGACAAAATTAAGACCGGGTCCCTGTATGACGTGGCGGAGGTATTCAGAGACCTTTTTTTGCTGAAACTCACCAAAGACCTCTCTTTTGGGGAGCGTAAGCTTTATGACACCGCCCAGGTTTTGCTGGTCAGAGAGTTATCGACCGCAAAAAAGATGGATGAGGACACAATTTTATCAGAGATAGAATCTTTATTTGTTTCGGATAGTCCCGAAACCTAACCCCCCTCCAGCATGTCTGTAAATGGTGCCTTTACCATTCTTGTCGATGAGTCCGAACACAACCGGCGGCTGGATGCCGTTGTCGCGGCCCACCTTCATGACTGTTCCCGCTCCCTGGCTGCCAATTTGATCGCCAACCATAAAATCCTCGTTGATAATCAGCCCAAAAAACCAAGTTACCGGGTAAAATCCGGGGAGCAGATCCTGGGCCGGATACCGGTGCCTGAACCGGTCGAATACAAACCCGAACCCATTGCCCTCAACATATTGTACCAGGATAGCGACGTGGTGGTGCTCAATAAACCGGCAGGACTTGTTGTGCATCCGGCACCCGGACACGCCAGCGGCACGCTGGTTAATGCCTTGCTTCATCATTGCCCTGATTTGGGCGGGATCGGCGGAGAGATCCGGCCCGGAATTGTGCATCGGCTCGACAAGGATACTTCCGGAACCATGGTGGTTGCCAAAAATGCGGCGGCCCTCGAGGCCCTGGCCAAACAGTTTAAGGACCGCACCGTCCGCAAAAAATATCTGGCCCTGGTTTACGGAGAATTGAAAAAAGATGCGGGAACCATCGATTTGCCCATCGGCAGGCATCCGGTTCATCGAAAACAGATGTCCACCACGACCCGCAAGGGACGTCGCGCGGAGACCTCATGGCGCGTTTGCGAAAAATTTAAGGGTATTACCTTGCTTGAACTGACCTTGAAAACCGGCAGAACCCATCAAATTCGTGTGCATTGTGCCGCCATGGGGCATCCGATTGTTGGCGATCAGGTTTATTGCTCCCGTAAGCGGTTGAAAGATATGGACAGATTATTTTCGGGGGGACCATCTTCAATGGCGGCCCAGCTCAAAGCGGTACCCAGACAGATGCTGCATGCCTGGCGATTGCGCTTGACCCAACCCCGTACGGGTGAGATCATGACCTTTGAATCGCCGATACCGACGGACATGGAGACGGTGATTGACAAATTGAGGGGGATGGGTTAGGCGGGCGTGCGGTATAAGCGCTAATATATTTTCCGCCGGGGGACTGTGGAAGGTTTACCGAACAAAAATGAACAACTTAGCGTTTATGGGGAATCTTGAGATGGAAAAAACACAAAGCAATCTGGCGATTCAGCGGTTTGCATCGACAACGGGCAAGAACCAGTACCTTCTTACGAGCGCAGGTGAAGCCGCTGTCATTGATGTTTCAGAATCCTATGCTGACATCTGCAAAATCCTCGACGATATGGGAATCGGGCTCAAATACCTGCTTGTCACCCATGCCCACCCCCCCCACCTCCAGGCGTTGCCGAATTTGAAAAGAAACTATGGCGGAATCTTCTGTCTCCACGAGTATGAGTATGAACTGCTTAAAGAGTCAGACAGCAACCTGGAGCCCGACCGGTTTGTCGGGGATAAAGAGCTGCTGCAGTTGGGGGATATCCCAATTGAAGTGCTTCTGACTGCCGGTCACACCAAAGGGCACGTCTGTTATTATGTTAAAAAGGCCGCTGCCCTTTTCAGCGGCAGCTCGTTTTTGAAGGGGGGATACGGCCAAATCTGGGGGCCTAAAAGCATGTCGTTGATGGTCTTTAGCCTCAAGCGTCTCAGCTACACGATTCCCTCCAAAACAACAATTTATACCGGCAGCGGGGATCTGACGACCATGGGAAACGAGGGCTGGGTACAGTGCCTGAGATCAGCGTAAGCACATGGCATCGTCTTGCGGATAAAATTTTTGGACTGCGTTAATTCACTTTATGCTGACGCCAGAGCAAGAAACCTACATTCTAACCAACGCCTATATTCCAGAGCACATTGTCGTCTTGATGTCGAGTCTGTCCGGAGGGGAACCGTTTCTCATCGATGACTACTTTTGCTGCTGCAGGGACGATTGGGTCATATTGATCGGGTATCCTCTTCAACATGAATTTGCTTGCGACGAATTTGAAGCGGTTCTGGAAAAGGTCAAAAAAAAATTCAGGGCCGGGCGCATATCGCTCGTTGCCCCCGAACTTCCGCCAGGTGTGGATGCCCGCTGCCGGGAAAAGGACAGCGACGCCTATTATACGCTGGATACCCGACTTCCCGTCCTGTGCAGTGCGGTGCAGCGCAATCTGAAAAAGGCCGGACGAGTGTTAACCGTTGAGCGTGCTGTCCACATGGGCGCTGCCCATCAGGAACTGATGCAGGAATTTGTAGCAAGAGTCTCTCCTCCGTTGCGGGTGAAAGAACTTTTTTTCAAAATGCCGCAATACATTGCATCGACCAGGCATGCATTTGTTCTAAATGCCTGGAGTTTAGAGCAGAATTTAGCGGCATTTTACGTTGTCGATTTTGCGGCCAAGGATTTTGCCAACTACATTATAGGGTGTTATTCAAAAAACAATTATGTTATCGGGGCCTCCGACCTGCTATTGTCTGAGCTGGTTAAAATGAGTTCGGAGCATGGCAAAGGCTATATCCATCTGGGGCTCGGGGTTAACAGCGGTATACGGCGGTTCAAGGAAAAATGGGGGGCAAGACCCACCCTCAGCTATGAGATGTGTGAGCTGGTTTTCAAAAAACCGTTGATTTTGGAAGTCGTCCGGGCCATTCGGAAATTTGGAAATCCCTGACTGTAAAACATCAGGCTCCTTTCACAAATGTGTGCATGAAAATTACGATTTAGACTATTAAGCGGTCAGCCTCTTTTGTGAAATGCCTAAAATGCCAAAAGTGCCTAAAATGCCTAAAATTGTGGACTGTGCTTTCAGCACGATCGGTTTAATTTCTAATCGACCATAGCACAGTTTGGGCGCTAATTAGCAGTTTTGTATCTGAAAATTGACCAGTTCAAATATCACGTTAATTTTGCTGTCTGCCCTAAGCGCATATCGGAGCGGGAGAATCCAAATAAAATAGATAAAATTCATTAATTTTAGGCACTTTAGGCATTTTAGTGCATTTTAGGCATTTAAAAAATGACAGATTAAATCCGACTTTTGAGGTAAAATGCCTGCACTATTTTATGAGAAGAACCAAACATCATAACTATCCGAGGATATTATGTTTTTCAGGCGATCCAATGAAAAAGAACTAAAAATGATCTGGGAAGTGGAAAAAAACCACAAAAGATCATATCTTGCCGGCACCTCCCACTTTTTTCCGTACAGTTTCAAAACATCGCTTCAGCGCCGCATGGAAAAAGCCGGTACCATCATGTTTGAAGGTCCGCTGGATCAGGACAACATGGCCAAAGTCGTAAACTCCGGCCTCGACAAGCTCAGCAGTTATCATATTTTTGATGATTTAGACCAACAAAGCATCAATCGAATCACCCGTGAACTTGCACCCCAATGCCGCGGCAGAAATACATTTTTTATACTAAACCTGCGCAAATTCAGGATAGAAAATCCGCTGTATGAAATGCTAAAAGGAATGAAACCCTGGCTGGCATTTTTTACCATCTGGTCCAACTACCTGAAAAAAAATGGTTGGAAATACTCGGTTGATTTAGAAGGGTACACCCTTGCCGGGGACCTCGGTAAAAAAATCGTTTTTCTGGAAACCATCGAAGAGCAGATAACCGTTCTTGAAAGCCTTGCCCGCGATCGGATCATTGATTTTTTAAAGTCTGTTGACCAGTGGCATGAATTGGCTCAGGACTATGTCGCATGCTATTTGGCCGGTGATCTGGAACGGATAAAATCAAAAGGGCTGCGGTTTCCCAGCCGCCATCACTCCGTCATCGATCATCGGGACAAGATCTTCTACGAGAGAATGCGCGAATATTTGGAACAGGGTGATGCCATTGTTTTCGTCGGCGCTCCCCACGTGCGGGGCGTGAGCAAATTGCTGCGTGCGGATGGCTATCAAATTAAGAACCCTGGGCTTTCTTAATCAGATACGCCAGATATCCAAAATAAAAAAAAAGAGAATGAATCCATAGCTATAAAATTATATATTGCCTTTACCGAAATAAAAATATATGGGAAACGTCTCAACTCGAATACTCTGTGGTGGTTGTTGCCAAATTACCCGTAACCTTCCGGGGGGTTAGCAAAGTTGCCTGAAAGGAGGAAGGAGGCTGGATGTTGACTGAGATACTGCGTTGGATTGGCGATGAGGCATTTTTGAACGAATTTGTACGGGGAATTCCCACCATCGGTTTAGTGGGGATCATCGCTTTTTGTATTTTGCTGTTGTCAAAGGGTGCGGACTGGATGATTGACGGAGTGGTTCATCTGGCCCGGCGCACCGGGTTGCCGAGAATTGTGATCGGCGCGACAATTGTATCGCTCGGCACCACCATGCCGGAGGCCGTCGTTTCGGTAATGGCCGCCTGGATGGGCAATCCGGGTTTGGCCCTGGGAAACGGGGTTGGATCCATCATTGCCGATACCGGCTTGATTTTTGGTTTGACCTGCCTGTTGACCAGGGTCCCGGTAAATCGCTTCATTCTTAACCGAACCGGATGGGTGCAAGTGGGGTCTGCCACGCTGCTGGTTGTCATATCAGTGGCTGCGCTGGCCATCACCGGTGGTGAACCCATTTTGCAACGATGGGTGGGAATATTTTTTCTGGCCTTGCTGGCGGGCTATATGTACATCACCTATCTGTGGGCCAGGCAGGGAGCGGATGTCGCTGCCATAGGCGAAGAAGAGGATAATTCCGAGATCATCGGTCTGGGGAAGTGCTGGCTGATGCTTTTGGGCGGCCTGCTTTTGGTCGTTGCCGCTGCCCGCCTGCTGGTTCCGAGCGCAGCCGAAATTGCTTACCGGATGGGGGTGCCCGACGATGTCATTGCCGCCACCATGGTGGCACTGGGGACCTCCTTGCCCGAGCTGATGACAGCCATCACTTCGGTACGCAAGGGGCATCCTGAAATCATGGTGGGCAACGTTGTGGGAGCCGATGTACTGAACTGTTTATTTGTTATCGGCGCTGCGGCGGCAGCCAGACCCCTGGAAGTTCCTTCCAATTTTTTCCAGTTTCACTTTCCGGCCATGCTTCTCATTCTATATCCGTTCCGGTTTTTCATTTTCATGAACAAGGACGGGTGGTTCAAAAGGTGGCAGGGAGGCTGGCTGTTAGGTGTTTACCTGGTATATCTGGTTCTTCAATATGCCTTCAACATCGGGACCGTTCACGGATAGACGTTATGGCCGTCAGCCCCCCAGCGCCTTTGCAGGCCATCCGCCCCCCGGTATGGTCTCAGGTCGGTGGGAGCAGGCAGGCGTAAGACAATAGCCTTCAAACTTTATAATAAAAAAAGGAAAATCCAGTTAAAACTATAAATTATAGTAAAATATTGCTTTTTTCCCCATAAATCCTCTTAAAACTGATGATTTTTTATGAAAAGCATCGAATACTGAAAATTTGCCTCGAAAAAATAATCCTAAATTACTACTAATTTAGGATTTTCCTTGCATTTCCAAATGGCATTTAATAAATAATCAGAGCATCGTTCATGGAGGAGACGGATGATATTGTTCTGGAAAAAATTATTCGGTGAAAGGAGGTGAAGCGGTTACAGATTTTTCCCTAAAGTCATACCTCATTTTTATGAGACACCTGTGTCGCTGGTAATTTCTTAAATTTAAAGAATTTATGAACTTAACTGATTTCACAGTTTAATAAGGAGGCGAACGCTATGAGCAATGGAACTCAAAGACCACCCATCCTGCAAAGTGAGGACTGGTGGGCCTGTTTTTTAGGCTGGTTTATTTTGCTGGTGGCCATTGTCGGGTTGCGCGAAGTCGAGGCCGGAAAATGGGCGGTAGCATTTTTGCCCAGCGGTCCCAAACTCGCAAAAGACTGGACATCGCTGGCAGCCGCCCTGCCCCAGGGGGCAGCAGGTTGGGGCGCCACGTTGGGACTCTTCCTTTTCATGCTGATCCTCACCATGGTCGGCGGCTTTTTCATGAAGTTTGATTTCAAGCGCTACATCCCGGGTTTTATCGTTATCTTTCTGTTGTCCCTTATCTCCATCATTATTTCCAGACAGCAGTTTATCAACAAATGGGGCTTTGAATACGTCATTTTTGCGCTGATTTTCGGGTTGGTTATCAGCAACGTCTTCACGGTGCCCGCGATCCTGAAAGCCGCCGGCATGACCGAATATTTCATCAAAATCGGCCTCGTCTGCATGGGTGCCGGCATCGTGTTCTCAGATGTGGTGCGGGGCGGTTTTATGGGCCTGGTCCAGGCCGTATTGGTGGCCACAGTGGTTTGGTTCATGACCTATTGGATCTGCCGGGGGTTTAAGGTGTCCGAGCGCTTCAGCGCCATTATCGCTTCGGCCAACGCCATCTGCGGGGTGTCGGCCACCATTGCCGCCGGCGGCGCCATCCAGGGCAACAAAAAGGAAGTCAGTTACATGGTGGCCTGGGTCCTGGTGTGTGCGGTGGTCCTGATCCTGATTATGCCGCCCATCGCCAAATGGCTGGAACTGCCCAACAACTGGGCCGGGGCCTGGGTCGGCGGTGTGATCGACAACACCGGTGCGGTGGTGGCGGCCGGCGGGATCATCGGCGGCGATGCCGCCTATAAGACCGCAGCCATGGTCAAGATGGCGCAAAATGTGCTGATCGGTGTGGCGGCCTTTTTGATGGCTCTCTGGGCAACCATGAGCCTGGACCGCAAAGAGACAGGAGCCGTCGAAAAAGTCTCATTTATGGAAATCTGGTATCGGTTCCCCAAGTTTGTCGTCGGGTTTGTCGTATCTTCGATCATCGTCTCAGTATTTATTGAGCCGGTCTCGGGGATTAAAGCGGTCAAGGCCGTAGGCAGTGCCCTCAATAATTACCGAAATTGGTTTTTCGCTTTTTGTTTCGTCTCCATCGGTCTTGAAACCAATTTCAAGGAGCTTGTTTCCGTCGGCGGCGGAAAACCGGCGATCGCTTACTGGATTTCCCAGACCGCCAATGCCTTCTGGACCCTGTTCATTACCTGGATTCTCTGGTCCGGCACGTTCTTTCCGGCGGTCATCCCTCCGGATTGATGTTTTTTTACACAGCTAAATTTTTCAACTCAACATAATAGAAGGCGCTCGGGGTAAGGGCGCCTTCTGTTATCCCGCCGGCCGGCTGAACGTGATCGGGGATGGCTATGGAAAAACATGATATCATTCGAGCGGCCGAAACCCAGTTTGCCAGGGAAGTTACCATCGGCGTTATCTACCAGCAACCGCCGTCGGCCTTGCATTATCTGATTCCGGGCATGTTCATCATCGATTTTTTGCGCCGCACAACGGCCATCCGCCGCTACAGCAAACATTTCATGTTCCCCCGCAACCTGGCATTGGATGCGGCCCGGGGTCTTTCAAGGGGTGAAGAAAAAGCCCTGATTGACCGCAACCTCGATGACGACATCAAACAATGGCTCCAGTCCCTTAATCTTGATTCCACCGAGCTGGCCCGGGCTCAAAAGGCAGCCGTGGATGTGCTGACCGACCACTACGCCAGACTCCTCAATGCCCAGGGCGCCACTTATTACGAATTGATCGAAAAGGCCTATGCGGCGCGATCGGCATTTGAAAATCATTTGCGGGCCCTGACTGATGCCGAAAACGAAATCGACCGGGCAATTATGGCCCAGGCCGCAAACAACGAAAATCTAAAGGAAAAATTAGATCTGGAAGCGCAGCAGGTTGCGTTGCGGCGCGACAAAACAGTGGAAGACATTTATTGATAATTTCGTTTATTTTCCGTTGAAGGGGCAAACTTGGCGACCGAATTAAAGAAAAAATTCAAGACCATCCTTTCCCATGAGCAGAGCCAGGCTAACTTTGTTGCGCTTAAAGTCAATCCGCCAAAGCCCTTATCTGTCTGGGAGGTATTGATACCGATTGTATTCATCCTGGCCTATATGAAATCAAATGAACGCCGCCAGGTATTTGCCCAGAACCTGATGTTTACAAAAAAAATGGCCCTCGAAGCCGCTTACGACATGATAGCCAAAAACCAGACCAAGGGTGCGGCCCTTATGCGCATCGAGCTGCAAACCAAGCAGCTGCTGACCTCCGTACCCGAAGGCATATACTCGGATGCCATCCGGCAGGGACAACTCCAGGAAATCGAGTTTCTGATGGACCACTATTTAAAATTGCTCCGGGCCGACGGCAAAGATTATTGTGCTCTGGTTCTTGGTGTCTATCCCCAACGCAAAGATTACCTCAATTTTCAGCAAGCGCTTTTAGCTCTGGAGAACCAGGTTTCGCGGGCTGCCGGTCAGACCCTGGGTGCGCAGACGGATGCCGCCATGCTCAGCAGAATCGAGTCCGCCACCCAGGAATTGAGATCAGCGGAGATTCAAAATATCTTTGATTCACGCCAACGGGGATAGGATGCTAAACCCGGCCCAATTGCAGCGCGTATATCAGGAAGGATACTTGCCCGAACATCTTCCGGACTATGTCGAAGCCATTTCCGGCGCCGAATCCCACTTGCTTGAAAACCATATTTGTTATGTTCGTAAAAATCACCTCCTTTTTATCGGGTATTCTCTGGGGTCCCCCAATCAGGACAGCGCCCGGGCATATACCGCCGCCTGTAACCTGTTTCAACCTGCAACCGCCGCCATCATTGCGCCCCAACTATGGGAGCTAGGAGATTCTTTTGAGGAACAACCGACGGACAGTTATTTCCGATTAGATCTCCCGCCGGGGGATAGGTCACCCAGCGTAGCCTATATGGTGCGGCGGGCGGGAAAGGACCTTGTCGTCGCTAGCGGTAAATTAGGCAGAGAACACAAGAAATTAATTAAGGGCTTTGTTTCCGGGCACACGCTGAGTGACCAGCAAAAATACATATTTAAACACATCCATCATTATCTCAAGCGCAGTCAAACCGCCCGGCTGCTGGAAGTCAGGGAAAAAGGCCGCCTGGCCGCCTTCACCATTGCCGATCTGGGCTCCGCAGATTTCGCCTATTATCTTTTTAATTTCAGATCGGCCAAAGTGCCTGTTCCCGGTGCATCGGACCTTCTTTTCAGTGAAATGGTGAACCTGGCCCGAGCCGAAGGCAAAAAGACGATCAATCTCGGTCTGGGGATCAATAAGGGGATACGGCAGTTCAAAGAAAAGTGGGGCGGGGTGCCTTTTCTGCCCTACGCTTCGGCCCTGGTCCACCGAGGGCCGCTGGATTTAGGGCGCCTGGCGCAGAAGCTATGATTGAAGGTATCGACCCCATCAGGATGTTTATTGATTATGAAGAATAAATTCTTTTCCCGTTTATTTCCCCTGAAAATTAGGGGGCAATCTGCGTCCGGTAAAGACAACGCCGGAATGAGGCGCTGGCGCCTGCTGCAGGTTGAATCCGCGATTGCCTGCAATCTTGACTGCGTGATGTGCCCCTGGCGCGAGATCACCAAAAACCCCCGGAACCGGGGGCTGATGTCCGAAGAGGTGTGGGCGGCCATACGGCCCTATCTGCCCGAAGTGAATTCGGTCGATTTTACCGGCGGTGGAGAACCGCTGATGCAGCCCAAATTGGAAGAATGGATCGCCGAGGCCAAAAAGGCCGGATGTGAGACGGGTTTTCTGTCCAACGGCTTGCTTCTGAAGAAGGAAAGATTAGAGCGCATTCTCGATGCCGGTTTAGACTGGATCGGTATCTCCATGGACGGTGCTACGGCCGAAATGTATCATAAAATACGCATCGGATCGGATTTTGACCGGGTATGTGCCAATGTCGGCAACATTGCCGAACTGCGAACCGGTAAAAGGCCTAAAACGATGATCAATTTCGTTTTAATGGATCTTAATTTTCACCAGATTGAAGAGATCCTGCGCCTGGCCGCCCGTCTGGGAATAGATCAGGTAAATTATCGACAGTGTGCCGTCATTCGCGGAGATGCCGGGAAGGACCTGGGTCTTTTCGGGCCCAAAGAGACCAGGGAAATCAGGCAGTTAAAAAAAGCACTGGATAAAGCCCAGCGGGTTGCCAAAAAATTAAAGATTCGAACCACTGCATTTCCATTTACGCCGCAAGAGCGCCCGGTGTGTGATCAGGATCCGCGCGATTCCATGTTTATCCGCTATGACGGCACCGTCGCCCCCTGTATCAATCTGGCCATTGGCGGGCCGACTGCATTCCTGGGAGAAGATGTAACCATGCCCTCGGTTCATTACGGCCGCCTGCCGGAAATGGATCTGATGGAATTATGGCAAAGTGACACCTGCAAATACTATCGAGCGCAATTTAACCTGCGGGTTGAAAAACACGATGGCACCCTCGCTGACCTTTTGTTAAGGTCCGGGGGGTCCAACCGGGAAAGAGCCTTCAAGGCCGCCCGGCAGGCCATGCCGGAGCCGCCGCAAGGGTGTAATGTGTGTCATTACCTTTACGATCTCTAATTCGAGTTGCGTGTTCCGTGTTGCGGGATGCGTGTAACGGGGTCCGTGTTGCGTGATACGAGTTGGGTGTTGCGGGGTACCAAAAATGGTTTAAGATGCAGTAGGGCAGAGGACAGAAGAAAGACGTTAGGGGGTGGAAGCTCTCGATTTTGGGTTGAGATTATCGGATTGGGGACCTCAGATTGGTCTGATTTTCAACCCGGAACGCGCAACCCGTAACGCGTAGACCGCAGCAAAGAGCAGTGGGCAGCGACAAGCAGCCAACAGCCAGAGACCAGTTACCAGTAAACCAGCTTACACCATCCCTTTAAAGGCCAGAAAGGTCAGCGAAAGCATTCCGGCGGTCACCAGGGCGATGGAGGTGTCCTGCAAAGGGCGGGGAACCCGGGCCAAAAGGGTTTTTTCCCGGACCCCGGCAAACAGGATCAATGCCAGGCCGAAACCCACGGCATAGCCAAAGGATGCCACCAGGGCCTGCATGAAATTATACTCCTCATTGACATTGATCAGGCACACGCCCATCACGGCACAATTGGTGGTGATCAGAGGCAAAAAGATTCCCAGGCCGGCATACAACGCCGGGATGCTTTTCTTCAGAAACATCTCAACAAATTGAACCAGAGACGCAATGACCAGGATAAAGGCCACGGTTCGCAGATACTCGAGATCGTATTTTACCAGGAAGTATGTATTGGTCATCCAGGTGAAAACACCGGCCAGTACCAGGACAAAGACCACCGCCATGGCCATGCCGATGGCGGTTTCCATCTTTTTGGACGTCCCCAGGAAGGGACAGTTGCCCAGGTACTGGGCCAGCAGAATATTGTTTATCAGGATACAGCTGATGGCAAGAACAAATAAATCACCCATGATTGTCTCCTATTTTTTTCCCGCCAGATTCATGAGGCACAGCATCAGGCCCAGGGCCATGAAAGCGCCGGGGGCCTGGACCAAAAAGGAAAACGGCTTATAAGCCGGGCCGAATACCTGGATGGGGGTTACCCAGAAAGTCAAGGCACCGGTTCCGATTAACTCACGAACGGCGGCCAGGGCCATCAGGGCCAGGGTGTATCCGATCCCGATTCCGAGACCATCCAAAAGAGATCTAAACACGCCGTTTTTAGAGGCGAACGCTTCGGCCCGGCCCAGCACGATGCAGTTTACGACAATCAGCGGTATAAATATGCCGAGTTTGAGAAAGAGGGGATAGGCATAGGCCTGCATCAGCAGCTCCACCACGGTAACAAAGGTGGCGATAATCACGATGTAGCAGGCAATTCGCACTTTGGCCGGAATAAACTTGCGCAACGCCGCTACCAGCACGTTGGAACCCACCAGGACAAAGGTTGTCGCAACTCCCATTCCGATTCCATTTTCAATTGATTTGGTCACCGCCAGCGTCGGACATAGACCCAGTACCAGTCGAAAGGGGGGTACTTCATCCCACAGCCCCTTAACAAATTCCTGCGTCAGAGATTTTGCCATAAGTTCCCCTTATTTTTTAAAGCCCTTTATTTTGTCATCGATCTGAGGTTTCAGCTTCTGATAGATGTCTTCCGCGCTCGTGGCTGCGGCCGAGACTGCCCGGGATGTGATCGTCGCCCCGCTGATGGCATTAATGGACCCGCCATCCGATGTGACTTTAAAAGGTTCCTTCAGGCCAAGACCCTTGAACTGGGACACAAAGCTGGGGTCGCTTTTGGCTTTGGCCCCCATGCCGGGTGTTTCGCCATGGGTGGTCACTCCCACGCCCAGAAGTTTGTCGTCTTTAACATCGATGCCGACCATCAAGCCGACGTCCCCGCCGAAGCCCTTGCCGGAAGTTTCAAAGGCCACGCCCCGGGGCTCACCGTCGAAAATGGCGACAAAAAATGTCCTTTCAACATCGCCGTCCTTGAGGGTGAATCGGTCGGCGATGGGGTTGTTGCCGGCGCCTTCGAAAATGGTTCTGACGGCCGGGCCTTTGACGAACTCCAGCACCTGGTTATCGATCCGTTCCTGGGTGCTGTTGCGCAGATAGGCCAGCACGCCCCCTGAGAAAAAGCTTAGAATGGTCAGCACTACCACCATCTTTATCATTTCACGCATTTTAGACAACCTTTCCCAAAGCTTGCGGTCTGATCTTGTCCAGCAGCGGACTGATAAGATTGATAAGTAAAACGGCCAGAATAACTCCGTCGATATAAGCGCCGATATTGCGGATTAATACAGTCATTATCCCCCCGGCAGCCCCGTAGATAAGCATCGGTATTACATTTACCGGCGAAGAGCCGTCTTCGGTGGCCAGGAAAAAGGCGCCGATCAGGGTATACCCCGATAAAATATGAATTCCCGGACCGGCAAAACGGACCGGGTCGACCAGGTTGAACACCAAAGCCGTCATATACACCCCGGCCAGAAAGGTGAGAGATATTTCCGGACGGATAAAGCCTCTCAGCATCAGATAGCATCCGCCCAGGATAAGACCGAGGCCGAAGGTAGCTCCGAGACCGCCGATCTGCCTGCCCATAAGCAGGTCGCCCAAGCGAATAGACTCTAAAGAGGCAGCGCCGAAATGTTTGGCGATCGCCAGCGGAAAAACGGCGGCGAAGTTAAAATTATAATTCAGGAGCATCCCGTCGAAATTGAACAGGTCCTTCCAGGATAACATCAGAATGGCCACGGCCAGGGCCACCGGATTGAACGGATTGCTGCCGATGCCGCCGAATATCTGTTTGCCGATGACCACGGCAATAAAAGTACCGGTGATCACTGCCCACCACGGCATGGTGGCAGGCATCAGCATCGCAAAAATCAAACCGATCACCGCCGCATTGCCGTCGCCGATCGTGACTGTTCTTTTGGTGACAAAATTAATCGCCAGTTCCCAAAGCGTGGCGGTGGCAACCGACAGGCTTACGACGCCGAAAACCGGAATGCCGTAATAATAGACACCGGCAATCAATGCCGGCAAGGCCGCCAGCATGGTGTGATAGCTGCGATCGGTAACCCGGCTCCCGTTGTGCCAGAAAGGCGCATGTGAAACGATCAACTTTTTTTGGTCAAGCATCCGTTGCCTCCGCCGCCTCTGTTGTTTCCGCTGTTTCCCTATCCTCTGGGACAGCAGCCCGATCCAGTTCATATTTGGCCAATTTGATGTACTGAAATATCGGTATCCTGGATACACATACAAAGCTGCAAATACCGCAGTCGATACAGGATAATAGGTCGTAATTATCAGCGGCTTCCTCGTAGTGCCCGGCCTCCAGAAATCTTACCAGCATATGGACCTGTATCTGGGCCGGGCAGGCCCTGACGCAATCACCGCAGTTTATGCAGGGATAATCGGACGCGTAGGCCGCGTCTGTCCGGTCCAGGATGACAATGCCGTTGGTATCGGGCAAAACCGGATGGTCCAGCGAGTAAACCGCCGATCCCCTCATCGGGCCGCCAAAAATAATGCGGTCTTCTTCATTGATGGAAACGTCATATTTATCAAGGATATCCCTGATCGGAGTTCCGATGGTGGTTTTAATCAACCGCTGGGTTCCGTCCTTGGTGACCAGGGTAAGAATTTTGTGAACCGGTATCTGCCTGTCAGTATAGGCTTTGCCAATGGACGCCACGGCCTCGGCACTGATAAAGCAGACTCCCAGATCTTCCCAATTCCTTCCGGCCGGAACAACTTCTCCCAGAATATTTTTTAAAACCAGCTGGGGAAGGGCAGCAGGATATCCGGTATCAAGGCCCTTAACCTCGGCACCGATGTGTCCGTAGCCCTGCATGGACTCGCCGGCCGTAACCAGGACCATCCGCTGCACATCTGAAATTTCCTTCAGGATGCCGATACCTTTTTTGATGTCGTCGAGGGCTGAACGTACAATATATTGATTGGTACCGATGAGAAGGTCATCATCGACGCCCATGATCACAATGGTATTTATGGTCTTTTCAGGCGCTGCCAAAGCGGAATAGGCGGGGTTGCCCGGCAAAAATGACAGATTGGCAATGGCAGTTTCTAAATTGGCGGTCTGGTTGTCGAACGGATCGTTAAGTTCCTCATTTTCATCGACAGCGATGGTAATGGCGCTGTACATTTTACCGAAATCACCGCTATACGGTGACATAGAGGATATGGTGCCGGTGACGCTGGAGATGACATAGGCCGGGTCATCTGCGAACAGAGCTATTTTTTGACCGGTCTTGACCCTGTCACCGGTCTGCAATTGCGGTGAAGCGGCTTGATCACCGTTTTTGGGGTGCAAAAAGGTAACCGTTTTGGAAGCAGCCACTTTTTCCGGTTCCGGCGCCTTAACTGGAAGCAGTTCATATTCAATTCGAAAATTGGTTAAACCCAGAAACGATTTTTTTAGCATAACCCAACCTTTTTTATAAACCAGCAAGAATTAAATCGGTATCAGTTCGCTTTACATAACATGACAGGCGGAACAATCTTTTTCAGCCGGACCGGCGCCAAAGGCTTCGTGACAGCCGCCGCACTGCCGGTGGAAAGCATCAGAGAGCTTGGGGACTTCTTCATCACCTTCATTCGGGTCATGGCATTCGCTGCACGCTTGGGCCTGGTCATACTCATCTTCGGCCAGGGTATGATGGCAGTCGCCGCATGAGATCCCGTATCCGGTAACTGACTGATGGGTTTGGTGATCAAACAGCACCTTGCCCGCCACAGGGGTATATAATAATCGGATCGGTTGATCAGGGGTTTCGGGCGGAAAAGCCGCATAGCATATAACACCCACCAACAGCAGCCAGATTGCCAGACCGTACGCCAGTTTCAATTCGATTTTTGAAAACATAGATTAACCGTACCTTTATGTCTTGAAGCAACTACGTCGCCAGTTGCGGAGAAATTAATTGAATTTCCAAACAATCAATTTCGCACCCTGCTGGATGTCCTGCGTTCATAAAAAGTCAAGCTCCGACTACCATAATGCAGCCAACCTTACAAGCTATTTCTGGTCAGGCAGCGTCGGTTTTTTCCCTTAAATCAGTAATTTTCAGTGTTGGGTCGGCGGCCGGGTCCGGATTGTAGCAGGTCAGGCAGCAAAACAGACAGCGCATGCTTTCATCCAGGGCGGCTTCTTCGCTAAGCACTTGATCTGACTCAACAAATGATTTAATTCGTTCGGCAACGGGCAGTTCCGGCATCGGGGCCCGATTACGCTTAATGATTCCTTCAACATATTCGAACAGGGTTTCGTCGATCAGATTTTTTTGCAGCTCCCCGGGATCGGCTCTTACTTCTTCCTCCATGACGTACTGATGAATGGAGCGGGCGGCGCGCCGTCCGCCGCCAATGGCGTCTACGACCAGGCTCGGGCCGGTGGCGGCATCTCCGGCGGCAAACACATAGAGAACATCACTTTGCAGGGTTGCCGGATCGACTTCAATGGTGTTCCACCGGGTGGTTTTCAAACCTGCCAGCTGTTGCTCCATTTGTTCGGTAAAGGAAATATCCGGTGACTGTCCGATGGCCGTAATCACCATGTCGGTTTCCATCAAAGTTTCAGAACCCTCAATGGGCACCGGCCTTCGTCTTCCGCTGGCATCCGGTTCTCCCAGTTTCATCTTCAGGTATTCAAGGTGAGTGGTAATTCCATTTGCATCTCCCACCACCCGAACCGGCGCCGCCAGAAATGTGAATTTAACGCCTTCTTCTTCGGCCGCCTCAATTTCCACCGGGTTGGCCGGCATCTCATTGCGCGTTCGACGATAGACGAGATTGACTTCTTGAACTCCGAGCCGGAGTAAATTGCGGGTGCAGTCAATAGCGGTGTTTCCGCCGCCGATGATCACCGCGGATCGACCGGTGGGAATCGGCTCACCGCCGGCCAGGCGTGATAGAAAATCGATGCCGGTATAACAGCCCTGCAGTTGTTCGCCTTCCACCCGCAGGGACGAATCTTTCCAGGCGCCGATGCCCAAAAAAATGGCATCAAAGCCGTCAGCCTTCAAAGAATCCACATCAAAATCAGTACCAAATTTTTGATTGCAGCGGCTTTCAACCCCAAGCTCCAGGATGCCGTCTATCTCCCAGTCGAGCACCTTCTTGGGAAGGCGGTATTCAGGTATGCCGTAGCGCAGCATCCCCCCCAATTTGGGCATGGCTTCGAAAATCGTCACTTCGTGGCCCAGCCGGCGCAGAAAAAAGGCACAGGTCAGTCCTGCCGGCCCACCGCCTACCACCGCTATACGCTTGCCTGTCAGGGGCGCCAGGGGAACCGGCAGGCGTTTGCCGGAATTCATTTCATAATCGGCTGCAAATCTTTTCAGCTGGTTGATGGAGACCGGCTCATCTTCGATGGCGCGCCGGCAATTGACCTCGCAGGGATGGGGACACACCCGCCCGCAGGCCAGCAGCAGGGGATTTCGTTCCCGGATGGTGGTGACGGCCCCCTCATAATCGCCTTCTCTGATTTGAGCGATATACCTGGGGATGTCGATTTCAGCAGGACAGGTTTGCCGGCAGGGGGCCAGGCGATCACTGTACTGGTTGAAGTGTAAAATGCGCTGGGACTGCGTTCGTACCTTCATAATAGCCTTGGGGCAGACCTGTTCACAATTGCCGCACCCGACGCATTTGTTTTTATCGACGACCGGGTAGCCCTCCGGGCCCATTTTTAAAGCGTCAAACTGGCATGCCCGGACACAATCTCCCAGTCCAATGCAGCCGACGCCGCAAACGCGGTGGCCGCCGGACAGGTTGGCCTGGGCCTGGCAGGTATTTACGCCGAAATACAGGTATTTGGTTTCAGCCCGGCTGCCGCCGGCACAGGTATTGTAGGATTTCAACGGTTCTGCCAGCCCGACTTCCATACCCATTACCTCGGCCGCTGCCTGGGCAGACTCCATTCCGCCTACAACGCAGACACTGGGAGGCGCTTTGCCGCCGACCACCGCGACAGCTGCCGCCGAACAGCCGGCATACCCGCAACCGCCGCAGTTGGCACCCGCAAGGGTGGATTCCACTTCGGCGATGCGCGGATCTTCCCAGACATAAAATATTCGCGAAGCCGCTCCCAGAACTATTCCGCATATCGCTCCCAATCCCAGCATAAAGAACAAACCTTCGATCATAGCCACTCCTCAGATGCCTGATTTTTTCTTGAAAGAGATTTTCCTATCACTTTCATTTTGTTATTTCAAGTTTAAAACAGAGGTTTTGGATTTGGGATTCCGGATTTGCGATTGCGGATGGCACACGCAAAGCGCATAGGGCATAGCGCCTGGCGTAAAGACCGAACATTCTGAAATTTCAGAATTATCAAACGCTTTGCCCTTTGCGCTCTGCGCTTTGCATCGGTTAACCCGCAACGCGGAACTAACAGACCCCGCACATGCGGCAGGTTTCCACCTGACAGCCCGGAGTTGTCAGCTCTTGCTTTGCGCGCTGATATTCTTGGCGGAGATAAGATTTTTTGATCCCGTGATCGATGAAATCCCAGGGGAGTTTTTCATCCGGATCACGCTCGCGCAGGACATAAAAATCAGCGTTTACGGGTGTTGTCTTAAGGGTTTGGGCCCAGTTGCCCTTGTTGGCATGGGCCATTAACAGAATATCGGCGACTCTTCGATCGCCCCGTGAGAACATGGCCTGAATGTAGGCCCATCTGGGAATATCGGAATTAATGCGCAGGTTGGCGACTTTTTTTAATTCATTTTTAATTTTCTTAATTTTTTGCTTTAATGTCCTGACCTCATCCATGGCCGCCCATTGAAAAGGAGTCGCCGGCTTGGGAACAAAAGAATTGAGACTGAGGGTAATCGTGCCGATATGCTTGCGGGTGCGGCTGGTTGTTAAAAAACCATGTTTGATCTGTTTCGTCAATTTTATGATGGCATCGATATCGGCTCCGGTTTCGCCCGGCAGCCCGATCATAAAATACAGTTTTAAATTGGGTATGCCGTTTTCAACGAGGCGGATAGCGGCGGTCAGAACATCTTTTTCCGTGATTCCCTTGTTGATGACCCGACGCATTCGTTCTGATCCGACTTCCGGAGCGATGGTGGCTGTTTTAACATTGCTTTTTTTCAGAATCGACAAAAGCCCCGGCGTGAGCCGGTCGGCCCGCAGGGAACTGAATGAAATTCTGATGTTTTGGTCATTAAATTGCCCGCACAATTCTTCAATTTCCGGCAGATCGGATACGGCAGCACCCACCAGGCCGATGCGATCGGTCAGCCGGGCCCCCCGGTCGATGCTTTGTTTTAACTGGGTCATGGGCCGGAATCTTGGCGGACGATAAATAAAGCCGGCGCTGCAAAAACGACAGCCATGGGGACAACCGCGGCCGACTTCAATTAAAAATGTTCGATCAAAGGTCGTATGGGGGGTTAAAACGGCACTGGATGTTGAAATCTGATCCAGATCTTTCAGGTAAACCCGCTCAATTTTTGGAGGTACATCCTCCAGGGGTTCAAAAGTTGCCAGGGTGCCGTCTGCATGGTAGCGTGCCTGGTAGAAGGCAGGCACGTAGGCTCCCGGGACCCGGCATGCCAGGTTTTTCAATAATTCCTGTTTGTCGCTACCGGGCTCAAAGACCTGAAAAAACCGGGGCAGGATGCCCTCGGCTTCGCCGAGGAGAAAACAATCGATAAAGGGTGCAATCGGTTCGGGGTTCAGAAAACAGGCAACGCCACCGGCGATCACCAGAGGATGCCGGGCGCTTCTTGCAGCAGATTCCAGGGGTATACCGGCTTGCTCCAAAATAGTCAGCAAATGGGGATAATCGTTTTCAAAGGAAATCGAAAAGGCGATGATATCAGCATCGGTGATGGGCCTGCCCGACTCAATGGTGACGGGCTGGACGGTTTGCAGCCCCTTGCCATCCGGCAGGAAAGCTCTTTCGCATACCACATGATCCAATCCGTTTAGAAGATCATATAAGGTTTGATACCCGAGACTGGACATGCCGACGTGATAGCGATTCGGATACACCAAGGCGATACTGATCTTCTGATGCCAGGATTTGCGAATCGTGCCGATTTCGGATTCAAGGAATTTTTGGCTGGCTTTGGCGGATTTTGAAACCATTTAGACATCCGTTGACCGTTGTCGGTTGTCCGTTGCATGACAAACCATGTCTGTTCACGCAACTGCTTTTGCGGGGCTGCCTCCCGGATAATTAATATAACTGGACTGCGTCCGGGAACACCACCACACCTATTAAATTGCGACCTATATGTTCGAAGTCAACGGCGTTGATACCATGTCATCAGGAAAAGTACAAAACCTAAGCTGGATGAACTCGTATAAAATCCTCCCAACGGTTTGTTCATTTGGTCACGTGTTGAAAACCAACGGACAACCGACAACAATCGACGGGCCTGGATTTAATCCGCTTTTCTCCTTAAAAACGTCGGAATATCCAGCACACTGTCGTTGACGGTCGTTCCAGTGGTGCCTCTGTAAATTGCGCCTGAGGATTCCCCGACAGCCTTTTTATGACGGATGAATGTCGGCTCATCATAATCTATGATTTTCTCCAGATCGCTCGGTGTGATATCCCTGATCTTACCTCTGAGTTGCTCTGCCAGCGGTTCCTGCTTTACGTCTTCCATGCCGATTCCGGTTGCGATCACGGTTACGCGCATTTCATCGCCCATCGTGTCGTCCACGGAGGTGCCCCAGAATATCTCCGCGTCTTCACCCACTTCGTTGTGAATGTACTCGGAAGCCTCGGCCACCTCTTCAAATTCCATGTCACTGGAGGCGGTGATATTCATCAAAACGCCCCGGGCACCGGTGATGGGTATGTCTTCCAGCAGCGGATGGGAGATCGCCTTTCCGGCAGCTTCGATCGCTCGATTTTCACCGGATGAGATGCCGATTCCCATCAATGCCAATCCGGCCTTGGACATGGTTGTTCTCACATCGGCAAAATCAAGATTGACCACACCCGGCACCATGATCAGGTCCGTGATGCCTTTAACCGAATGCAGCAGGATTTCATCGGCCCTTATGAACATTTCCATCAGGGTCGCTTTTTTAGATGCCAGGCCTCGGAGCCGGTCGTTGGGGATCGTAATGGCCGTATCGACCACCTGCTTCAAGGCTTCGATTCCCCTTTCGGCCTGTAGAGTGCGTTTTTTACCCTCAAAGGAAAAGGGTTTGGTGACCACCGCCACCGTCAGGGCGCCCAGGTCTTTGCAAATTTCGGCGATTACCGGGGCAGCACCGGTACCGGTTCCACCACCGAATCCGGCGGTGATAAATACCATGTGGCTGTCTGCCAGCGCCTCCCTGATGTCCTCTTCGTTTTCAAGGGCTGCATCCCGGCCGGTCTGGGGATTGGCACCGGCCCCCAGTCCTGCCGTAATCCCTTCGCCCAGTTGAATCCGGATCGGGGCTTTGGAAATTTCAAGGGCCTGGGCATCCGTGTTGGCGGCGATGAACTTTACGCCCTGAAGATTGGATGCAATCATGTTGTTGATGGCATTTCCGCCCGCACCCCCGACACCGATTACTTTGATCTTGGCCGATTTCTCGTTGTCAACATAGGTAAACATTTTTTGCCCTCCTACCGAGTTTAGTTAATGGTTATTTGTTATTAGAAAATGATTGCCGCAATATTTGCTTAATTCATCTGTGGTTGAAATTTCAAAAATGATAGTGTTCCTTGCAGCCTATTAATTTTTAACGAATAACTGATAACTCCCAATTGGCTTTTTCAATTGGGATTTTTTTACACTACCTCTTGAAACCACCGCTTCATCCGGGTCATTACCCGATTGAATATGTTTTTATCGCGAATTCTGAACTTTTTCGAATCCCGGTGACGCGCGGCGAATAAAACCAATCCTACGCCGGTGGCGTACATGGGATTGTTGACCACGTCCACCAGCCCTTTGATCCCCTGGGGTTTTCCCAGGCGGGTGGGCAGGTTGAAAATAGATTCGGCAACTTCCGCAACACCATCCAGCAGTGATGTCCCGCCGGTCAGGACCATTCCGGAATTTATAGCCTTCTCCATTCCGGCACGATAGATTTCCCGGTTGATCAACTCAAAAATTTCCTCCAAGCGAGGTTCGAGGATTTCTCCAAGGATCTGTCGCCGCAGTTTCCGGGGGGCGCGGCCACCCATGCCCGGGACCTCGATGGTTTCATCACTGCTGATATCGCTGGTGATGCAGGTGCCGTATTTCTTTTTAATTTTTTCGGCTTCGGCCTGGGGCGCCCGCAGGCCAATGGAGATATCATTGGTCAGGTTGTTGCCGCCCAGAGCCAGAACAAAGGTGTGTTTGATATTCTTTCCGGAAAATATTGCCAGGTCGGTGGTTCCTCCGCCAAGATCCAGAAGGGCGGTGCCCAGCTGCTTTTCCTCGTCCGTCAGAACGGCCTCTCCGGATGCCAGGGACTCCAGGACAATATCGCTGACATCGAGGCCGGAGCGATTGGCGCATTTAACGATGTTGTGGGCCGATGCCACGGCACCGGTGACGATGTGAATTTTGGCCTCCAATCGAACACCGGCCATTCCGACCGGGTTTTGAATCCCCGGCTCGTCATCAACTATAAATTCCTGGGGCAGAACGTGGATGACTTCACGATCCATGGGGATCGCCACCGCCCGGGCGGCGTCGATAACCCGTTCAACATCATTTTCGGTGATCTCCGGCCCTTTGATGGCAATAATTCCACGGCTGTTGAAACCGGTGATATGTCCGCCTGCAATTCCGGCGCATACCGAGGAAATCTCACAACCGGCCATGAGCTCGGCCTCTTCCACCGCCTTTTTAATAGACTCCACCGTTGACTCGATGTTAATGACGACGCCTTTGCGTAATCCGACGGAAGGATGCGTTCCGATACCGATGATGTTGATATCCGATCCGGACATTTCCCCTACCACAGCGCAGATTTTGGTCGTTCCGATGTCAAGACCCACGATAACATCCTGTTGTCGCTGCATACTGGCCCTCCTTATGATCCCTTGATCCGGGATTCAATTCTGATAGGATTAACCACCACTCGCTGCAAATTATTCAGATCAATGCGATCAAAATCTGATATGCTTCGATGTTGCTTTAAATACGAAAACAAATTAGACAGCATGCGATACTTGTCGGCATAATCGCTGTACCCAAGATTTATGGGCGTGCCCCGCTCAAAAGCATGAACGGTGAGACCAATTTGCCGATCGACACGGATTTGTTTAACGATTCGATTCGGCAAAATGCTTCCATTTTTTTCACCCAGCTGTAATACCCGCATCACTGCCCTGTACGGTGCCGAGCGTTCTTTGTCGCTGCCGGGCTGTGACGGTTCGGTCCGGCCGTACACGGTCAGGTCCGATAGGTCGAGGCCGCTGACCACGGGCAGATTTTTTGGATCTGATGAATCCCATTCTTTAAATATTTCACCGTGCGTATTAATCAGGTATTTTTGCCCCAGATCAACTATGGCCAGCGCGGTGTGCTCTTTGACGATAATGGTCAGGCCGGACGGAATTTGCCTGCTGACCTCAGCTTCCGCGATCCAGGGATAGGCCCGCAAGCGCTTCCGGACCAGGGTCAAATTTGTTGACAGAATGTTAATACCGCTATGAACGCCGGCCTGCTGTGCGACCTGTTCTTTGGTCAATCGCCGCATCCCCTCGATGGTCAGCTGCCGGGCGCTGAAATAGTCGCACTGCGTCAGCAGATCATGCACCAGAATGAATGAGCCGGTGACGACCCCCACGGCTGCGATAGCCATCATAAACTTGAAACCCGAGATGAAACGGTCAATAAATTTAAACCGCCCGGCGCCCCTAAGGCCCCCATGGGTATTTTTTTGCGATTTTCTGCGTCTTGACACTTTTAACCTCAAACGGCGCTTTCTCTGCCGGCTGGATTTTCATTTTTGCTTCAATGCCTGCAACAGCTGCTCACCCACTTTCCAGACATCTCCGGCACCCAGGGTCAGCAGCAGGTCTCCCGGCTTTAAGTTATCCTTTAAATAAGTGAGGGCCTTTTGCGCATCGGTTGCCCAAAAGACTTCTTTATGCCCATGGGCTTTAATTCCTTCGCAGAGATCTCGGCCCGATAATTTCCCGATCTTCTTTTCCCCGGCAGAATAGATCGGCAATACCAGCAGGACATCGGATTGGTAGAAGGAACGCGTGAAATCATCAAACAACGCCTGGGTGCGACTGTAACGGTGGGGTTGAAACACTACGACTTTGCGGCTATCCGGCCAGCACTTTTCGATGGCCGCCAGGGTGGCTTTTATCTCAGTCGGATGATGGCCGTAATCGTCCACCACTGTAATTCCGTTCCCATCCCCCTTGATTTCGAGTCGGCGTTGAACCCCTTCAAGGGTTTCCAGGGCGGTTTTGATGGCTGCAAACGGCACATCCAGCTCGATGCCTACGGCAATGCTGGCGGTGGCATTGTAGACGTTGTGAAGACCCGGCAGATTCAACGTTATGTCACCGAGTTTTTGGCCTTCCCGGTGAACACTGAAACGGCTGCGTCTTTTATCAAAAGCCACATCCCGGATCTGGAAATCGGCCTGGGTGCTCATGCCATAGGTGGTATAGCGTTTCTTTATTTTAGGGATTAAATCCTGGATCGATTCGTTGTCCAGACAAAGGACAGCCAGACCGTAGAACGGAATCCGGTCGATAAAGTCTAGGAAAACAGATTTAATCGCATCTAGATCCTTATAAAAATCAAGGTGTTCACGATCAATATTGGTTACCACCGCAATGGCAGGAGAAAATTTTAGAAAGGAACCATCGCTTTCATCGGCTTCGGCCACAATGAAATCTCCCTTTCCCAGCACGGCATTGGTACCGATGCTTTTCAGCTTGCCGCCGATGACCACGGTCGGATCCAGGCCTCCCTGGGCCAGGACCGAGGCGACGATGGAGGTGGTGGTGGTCTTGCCATGGGCACCGGCGATCGCCACGCTGTATTTTAGCCGCATGAGCTCGGCAAGCATTTCCGCTCTCGGGATGACCGGAATGGATGCCTGCCCGGCTGCCAGGACCTCAGGATTATCATCCTGGACCGCCGACGATATGACCACCACATCCGCTCCGCTAATCTGATCCGCGCCGTGGCCGATAAAAATTTTACCGCCTAATGTTTTCAGATTTTCGGTGATGTCCGAAGCCTTTAAATCGGAGCCGGATACCTTATAGCCCAGATTGAGCAGCAATTCGGCAATTCCGCTCATTCCGATTCCGCCGATTCCAACAAAATGGATATGGTATTTTTTTAAGTACATAGTTTTGTGTTGCGCGTTCCGTGTTGCGTGTTGCGGGATACGCCTTCCGTGTTACGGGTTATGGCCTCCGGACCAGAGGAGCCGGCGCCCCGGAGGGGTTGTGCATTTCGGGCCAGCCGCGATTTGAGCAATTTGCCGGTTAAAATAATCGTGGCTAAAAGCCACTCCCACCGGACGGTGATCAGCATATTTAAAAATTCTCTGGTTGAGTATTCAATAGCGAGCATCGCCCAGGCTCCATCATGCAGTCAATAAACGGTAACAGTCATCCACAATATTTCTGGCGGCCGCAGGTTTGCCGTGTCGCCTGGCCCTGGCGGCCATGTCCTCTAAAGTCTGCGGATGATCCCTGTAATCTTCTATTTTTTCACTGAGCAATTTGCTGCTGAGTTGCTCTTCTAGAACAATTTCAGCGGCACCATCGCTGGCCAGATCGGCGGCATTTAGCACCTGGTGATTGTCGGCAGCAAAGGGAAAGGGGATAAAAATCGCCGCTTTTCCCAGGGCCGTGATTTCGGCCACCGTGGTCGCCCCGGCCCGGCAAATAATCAAATCGGCCTGGCGATACTGCCGGGCCATATTATCGAAAAAGGACTGCACCTCTGCGCTGACTCTGTTTTTCCGGTAGGCGTCACTGACAGCCGCTTCGTCGGCTTCGCCGGTTTGATGGACGAAATGCAATCGTTCGTCATTCTGAAAGTGTTCCAGGGCCCCTATCATTGCCATGTTAATCCTGTGCGCCCCCTGGCTGCCGCCGATTATAAGAACCGTAAACCGGCCCTGACGGTTATCCTGTGCCGTGCCGTCTTCGGGTCGAGCGGCGCTCTCTAAAAGTTCCTGCCGTACCGGGTTGCCGGTCCAATGGACTTTTTTGGGGTTGAGCCTCGATTTGGTATTTTCAAATGAAATGTATATCCGATCTGCAAAACGCCCTAAAATTCTATTGGTAATTCCCGGCAATATATTTTGTTCATGAATGGCTATGGGAATTCTCATCAGCCAGGCACCGATGACCACCGGTCCGGCTGAGTAGCTTCCCAGGCCGATGGCCAGATCCGGAGAAAAATTTTTGAGAAGCCCCATGGCGGCCAGGGTGGCCCCGGGGATTTTCAAAACGGATTTAATTTGATTCCATACCCCTCGGCCCTTAATTCCCGCCACCTGAATGCTTCGAAGGTCAAAACCGGCCTTTGACAGGACGGCTTTTTCAAGCCGGTTGCCGGTGCTGACAAAGATGATTCGGGTCGCTGAATTTCGGGCCATAAATTCTCTGGCAATTGCAATTCCGGGAAACAAATGCCCGCCGGTTCCGCCTCCGGCAATAACAATGCGAAGCGCGCGATTTACACTGTTTTCAGCCGAATTGGCGATACCCGCTGTTTGGGTGTCTGATTGCCTTATATCCGATAGCTCATAGCTGATAGCTGATAGTCCAAAGGATTTTATCATTTTATTACTATGAGCTATGAGCTTTGAGCTATGAGCTAAAAGTTGTGAGTTATGGGCTTGCATGTTCTTCATCCAATAACTAATAACCAATAACGAATAACTATCAAGGCGCGTATAGGCGCCTTGATGCACTAATGTTCATCAAAATCCCAATGGATGCCATATTCAGCAACAGGGATGTGCCGCCATAACTTAAAAAGGGCAGGGTGAGCCCCTTGGTCGGCAGCAGGCCCAGGGCAACCCCCATGTTGATGCAAACCTGAAGGCCCATGGCGCTTGTCAGTCCGAAAGCCATCAGCGCTCCAAAAGTGTCCGGTGCATTGCGGGCAATCTGGATGCCTTTGACAAGAACCAGGCCGTAAAGCCCGATGGTGATTAAAACCCCGGCCAGGCCGAACTCCTCACCGATAATCGAAAAAATAAAATCCGTATGGGGTTCGGGTAGATAGAATAACTTCTGGAAACCCTTGCCGATTCCGGTACCCCACAATCCCCCGGTGCCGAAGGCCATCAGGGAATGCACGACCTGATAGCCTCCATCCGCTGGATATTTCCAGGGGTTGAGAAAGCTCAAAAGCCTCTCTACCCTGTACGGGGCTTTAACCAGATAGATGACAGCCACCGGCAGCAGCGCGATGAGTGACAAAAAAAGGTGGGTGCAGCGCACACCGCCGACAAACATCATCAGCCAGGTTAAAATGCCCAGGATGACCACCGAACCAAAATCGGGCTGTTGGAAAATACATAAGGCAAATACGCCGAATACAAATATGTGCGGCACAAAACCGATGGAAAACGCTTTGATTTTTTCCCGTTTTTTTTCCAGCGAATAGGATAGGAAGACGACCAGAGCGAATCGCGCAAATTCAGACGGTTGAAAAGTTAAATAACTGATCCGCAACCATCGTGCTGAGCCGCCGGCTGAATAGCCAAAATCAGTTACCTGGATGGCGATCAGAAACAAAAGCGCCAGAGCCAGTAATGGATAGGTTAACGGTCGATACCAGCGGTACGGAATGTGCCGGCAGCCAACCAGTGCGACAATGCCGATCAAGGCGAAAATTGCCTGCTTCTTTAAGAATAGGTAATCCGAGCCGAATTTTTTTAAGGCTACCGCCGAACTGGCGCTGTAAACCATTACGATCCCGATTCCTACCAGGAAAAGGACCGGAAACAACAGTTGAATGTCATAGGCCGCAGCAGTTGATGTCTGGTTTTTAGGGCTCATGATTCCCCTGCGTTCAGTGTCCTGTTTCATTTAAGGTTCATTACTTCTTTGCGGAAGTCTTCGCCCCGCTGGGCATAGCTGGCATACATGTCAAAACTGGCACACCCGGGCGACAGCAAAACAACATCGCCCGGGGAAGCTGCCTGGCGGGCCTGCTTGACGGCATCCGCCATGGATGTTGCCGATATTGTGGGCGTCAAATCTCCCAGGGCGCCCCGGATGAGGCCGGCAGCTTTGCCCATGACGATCAGGCTTCTGATATGTTCTCGAAAAATATCCCTGAGGGCCGCAAAATTACTGCCCTTATCAAGGCCTCCCATGATTAAGATCACCGGCTGGCTGAAACATTGCACCGCTCTGATGACCGCATCCACGTTGGTTGCCTTGGAGTCGTTGTAAAATTCAACATCCTCAATCGTCTCCAGATATTCCAGCCGGTGGGCCCCGCCGTGGAATTGGTTCAGTGCTTCCTGAATGGCTTCGGGCCGGGCTCCGGCGGCAATGGCGGCCAGGCCGGCGGCACAGGCGTTTTCCAGATTGTGCCGGCCCCGGAGCTTTATTTGGGATAAATCCAATGACCATTGATTTTGTCCTTTAGAATCAAGCGGCCCGGGATTGTCTATATGAAACCGGATATGGCTCCCGTTGATGACGGCACCGTCTTCATTTTCGCCGGTTAGGGGGAAAATCAACTTTTTATTTTTCAGATCCCTGGTAAGCGACCGCACCAGCTGATCCGAGCCGTTTAATACAGCAATGTCGCTTGCGGTTTGATTTTCAAATAACCGCATTTTGGAAGCGGCATAGGCTTCGAAATCCGGATAGCGGTCCAGATGGTCGATGGTGATGTTCAGCAGCACGGCAATGTGCGGTCTGAAGCGATCGATGGTATCCAGCTGGAAGCTGCTGATCTCTGCCACAATCACATCTGCTTTGCGGCCTTCGTCGATATAGCCGATTAATGGATTGCCGATGTTGCCCCCCACGAATACATCCAATCCGGATCGTTTGAGCATCTCGCCCAGAAGCTCGGTGGTCGTGGTTTTACCGTTGGTGCCGGTAACGGCCACGATCGGCTCCGCGATGAATCTTGATGCCAGCTCTATTTCTCCCATCACAACCGTACCGCTTTCCTGGGCCCGGACAACTGGTGCGATGGTGTGAGGCACCCCGGGACTCAACACGATGAGATCCGCATGTTGAAATGTTTCCGGTCGGTGCCGGCCTGCTTCCAAAGCGATGCCCATTTGACGAAGTTCCTGCACATGGGGTCCTAGATCTTTCTCGGCCGCCAGGTCGGTCACAATGACCACTGCCCCTCTTTTTTTTAAAAAGCGAGCCAGGGCTATCCCGGTTTTACCCAGGCCGACCACGGTAATATTTTTTTCAGCAAGCTCCATTTTAAATTAATTGTCCAATTTATAATTTTTCCAAACTGACCGCCCCGCTCTTCCTGGCAGGAGGGCAGGGCCTGAGGAAGAGCGGAGGCGGTCAGATTTTGGTGATTTATGTTTCTCTGTTTCCAACATGCTAGCTAATTAAAAATTCCGCTTACTTGCGCGCTTTTGATCACCTGAGCTTCAGCGTACTCATGGCCAGCAGGGCCAGTGCGATGGCAATGATCCAGAAGCGTACGATCACTTTAGGTTCCGGCCAGCCCTTTAATTCAAAGTGGTGGTGCAAAGGCGCCATTCGGAAAATACGTTTACCGCTGGTCATTTTAAAAAAGCTGACCTGAAAAATGACCGATAAGGCCTCGATCACAAACAGGCCGCCAACCAGCGCCAGCAATATTTCCTGTTTGGTTATGACGGCAACAATTCCCAGAAAAGCCCCCAGCGAGAGGGAACCGACATCGCCCATAAAAATTTGCGCCGGGTAAGCGTTAAACCATAAAAAGCCCAGTCCTGAACCGGCTATGGCACCGCAAAAAATTGCCAGCTCCCCGCTGCCGGGCACGTAATTAATCTGCAGGTAATTGGCGATTTTGACATGACCGGCAACATAGGCGAAAATCATATAGGTCGTCGCGGCGACAATCACCGGACCGATAGCCAGGCCATCCAGGCCATCGGTAAGATTTACGGCGTTAGAGGCGCCGACAATGACAAAGGCTGCGAAAATGATATAGCCCCAGCCGAAATCAGGTGTGGCATTTTTGAAAAAAGGGATGGTAATCGTGGTTGAAAAGTCAGGACTGGCATAAACCATAAGACCGGCAATCAGAGCGATGACGGCCTGCAAAACCAGTTTACTGCGAACCCCCAGACCTTTGCTTCGTTTTTTAACCAGCATCAGATAATCATCTATAAATCCGACCAATCCGTACCCGACGACCACAAACAGCGTGATCCATACAAAAAAATTGGTCAAATCACTCCAGAGAAGAATGGAGACCACGACGGATAAAATGATCAGCGTTCCGCCCATGGTAGGGGTGCCGGCCTTGCCAAGATGAGTCTTGGGACCGTCATCCCGGATATACTGCCCGATCTGCATTTTCGACAGTTTGCGGATCATCCAGGGGCCCAGCAGAAAGCAGATGAGAAATGCCGTCAAACTGGCGTAAATGGTCCTGAACGTAATATAGCGGAATACGTTTAATACCGAAAAGGTCGTATGCAGTGGGTATAATAGGTGGTAAAGCATAATTTTTTCTGTTTAGTCGTTTAGCGCCATTTTTCTGATAACATCTTGTCAGAAGCTTAAGGTTTCAGGTGTCAGGTGTCAGGGATCTGATATGCTGAACACTGACACCTGACACCTGAAACCTATTTTTCCCCGGCCCATTCTTTAAGGCCGTCAACAATCTTCTCCATGGCCATCCCCCGGGAACCTTTCACCAGAACCCAATCGCCGGGCTGCAGCCAGCTTTTCAGGTCTTCAAGGATCTCCTCGCGGGAACCGGTAATTGTATTCGCCGCCGGCATACCTTCTTTCTGGGCGCCGACAGCCACTGCGGCGGCATGCTCACCACTGGCATATATTCGGTCAACTTCGGTGCGGGCGGCCAGGGCTCCGATCGGACGGTGCAGTTCCGGGGCCTGGGCGCCGAGCTCAAGCATATCTCCTGCCACAAAAATTCCGCGGCCGCCGGCCCGCATCTGTTGAAGGGTTGCCAGAGCGGCCTTCATCGATTCCGGATTGGCGTTATAGGTGTCATCAATCATATTGACCCCGTTGGGCAGATGACAGATATTCATTCTTCCCGACATCGGCCTGAAGCTTTCTATACCGGCTTTAACCGTTGCGGCGGAGATGCCCAGCAGGTAACCCACGGCGGCAGCCCCCAGGGCATTGGAAATCATATACTGGCCGGGAGAATTCAGTTGAACGGCAATGCTTTCCCGGCCAAATATCAGTAAAAAGGAGATGGTCTGCCCTTCTTCTTGTATTTCTTCAGCCCGGATCGCTGCAGCCTGCGACCGCCCGTAAAGCAATACCTCATGCCGGGTTTCCCGGGCCAGCTGCAATACCCGCGGATCATCGGCATTCAGAACGGCCTTGCCGTTCCGGCCCAGGCCTTTGATCAGATCGCCTTTTTCCTGCATGACCCCGTCCAGGGATCCCAGTCCTTCCAGATGGGCCGGGCCGATATTGGTGATCACTCCGATATCCGGCGAACATATTTCGGCCAATCGCTGGATTTCCCCGGGGTTGTTGGTGCCCAACTCCACCACCGCCCACTGATGGTCGGGCGACAGTCCCAGAAGGGTTAAGGGCAATCCGATTTGGTTGTTAAAATTTCCGGAGGTCGCCAGAGTGTTGAACTGCCGGGCCACAACACCGGCGGTCAATTTGCGGGTGGTCGTTTTCCCGTTTGATCCCGTAATGGCCGCCACTGAAACTTTCGCGCGCCGGCGGTTAAATGCTGCCAGGTCTCCCAGCCCCCAGGTAGTGTCTTCAACCGCGATACACGTAATATTTTTTGCTTCCCAGGCCGCCAGGGGAAGCTGCTCAGCCTTTCGACGGCTAATCACCAGACCGCGCACACCCTGATCGATTACGGAAGAGGCGAACGCATGCCCGTCATGGCTTTCCCCGATAATGGCAAAAAAGAAATCCCCGGGGGAAATTTCGCGCGAGTCAATGGAAACCCGTGAAAATTGACGATGCAGATCTCCGCACAAAAGGTCACCGCCTGTCGCATCAAGAATTTCCCGGGTTGTCCAGGGGATAGGTTGTTTGCCATTCATTGCTTTTTTTAGGTTCCCTGCCGCATTTTTTTTAGGAGTATTCAAAAACAAGCTGATAGCTCAAAGCTCAAAGCTGATAGTCTAAAGGATCTTTTCATTTTATTACTATGAGCTATCAGCTTTGAGCTACGAGCTAATATTTGTGAGCTACGAGCTAATATTTGTGAGCTACGAGCTTCCATTTATATAACCCTAATTAGTATTTAGCTTATTGAGCGCCTTCCTGGCCTCCTCGCGATCATCAAAATCAATGGTCGTTGCTCCCAGTATCTGATACGTTTCATGGCCCTTGCCGGCAATCAGCACGGCATCGTTCGGCCGGGATAATTTTATTCCCAGTTCAATGGCCCGTCGTCGATCCGGTACGACCACAAAGCCTTTTTTCTCAAACCCGGCCTGCAGGTCCCGGTCCGAATATTCAATACCATTGGCCTGTCTGGCTCCCGGCAAAATCTGTTCGATGATCGCCAGGGGATCTTCGGAGCGGGGGTTGTCGGAGGTGACAACGGACAGGTCGCAAAGGCGTGCGGCGATTTCCCCCATCAGGGGCCGCTTTTTTTTGTCCCGGTCACCGCCACATCCGAACACACAAATGATGCGGGCCGGGGCAATTTCTTTTATGGCCGATGTAGCGTTTTCAAGGGCATCGGGTGTGTGGGCATAGTCTACATAGACAAATCGCCCGGTGGAATTTTCGATACTCTCCAGGCGTCCGGGGATGGCCGCCAATGCTTCAATGCCGGCCTTGACCGTTTGGGGTGCAATTTTCAGCGCAGAGCCTGCACCTGCAGCGCTGAGAATGTTTTCCACGTTGTGAACCCCCGCGAGGGGAGTTTTGAAATCAAAACTCCCCTGCGGGGTGGCAGCCTTCCCTGTGGTGCCAATCAGTTTACACTGGTAATTTTCAGCCCTAATCTCACAATCGGATGCCGAACCGGTTTTTACGACCGGCATTGGCAGATGATCTGCCAGTTCCCTGCCCCGGGGGTCATTACAATTGATGACCGCAACCGCCCTGTCTTTTTTGGGTCCCCGGGTGAGATATTCGGTGAATAATCTTTTTTTGCTGGACCAGTACGATTGCATGTCACCATGAAAGTCGAGATGATCCTGGCTTAAATTTGTAAAAACAGCCACGTCAAACCAGCAGTTCCTAATTCGGTAAAGATCCATTGCATGGGAGGAGGCTTCCATGACAACGTGGGTGACGCCCTGGCTTAGCATTTGTGCCAGAATTCTCTGAAGATCCAAAGATTCCGGGGTCGTCATCGGGTTGCGGAAAGTTTTATCTGCATAACGGTAATTGATGGTTCCGATGACCCCGGTTTTCAAACCGGCCTGCAACAGAATACTTTCGATTAAATAGGCAACGGTGGTTTTACCGTTTGTTCCGGTTATCCCGATCAGGGTCATATTCTCTGAGGGATTACCGTAAAACCGGGCTGCCAGATCGGCCATGGCCTTGCGGCTATCAGACACCCGGATAATAATCGGCTGACTTTGCACCGATTGGGCCAGACATTCTTTTAGGTAAGGCAGAGGAGGCTCCTTCTGAACGACAATTGCAACGGCTCCTTTTTGCAAAGCCTGATGGATAAAATCATGACCGTCGGCAGTTTGACCCTCGATGGCCACAAACATGCCGGCCGGTTGAACCTCCTGGGCCCTGTAATGAATTGAATCAATATCCAAATCCGGCAGGTTCGCATGGCGCCTGGCGCTTAGCGCATAGGGTTCATCTTTATGGTTACCCTTGGCGCTCTGCCCTAAGCGCTCTGCCCCAAGGGCATTTACGCTGATCGGATCTATGGCCTTAAGTAGTGTTGAAAGCTTCACCCTTTGGCTCCATCGTCCCGGGATACCCTGAGTTTGGTTGTGCCGTCATCGGGCGGCACATTCAAATAGTTAAGGGTTTGCTGGGCAATTTGTCTAAATACCGGGGCGGCTACAATGCCGCCGTAATATTCACCCTGGGGCTCATCAATGATCACCAGAACTGTAATTTCCGCATTGTCAGCCGGTGCAAAACCGACAAAGGAGGCCATATGCTTGTTTCTGTCATATTGACCGTTTTCATCGAGTTTGCGCGCGGTGCCGGTCTTGCCACCGGCGGTATATCCGTCAAGGGCAGCATTTACACCGGTGCCGCCCTGGGTGATGACCGTCTTTAAAATATTTTTGACGATGGTGGCCGTTCGGGCGGATATGGCCCTTCTAACCTTTTGCGGTTTGAATTTGGTTACGAGGTTACCGTTTGGATCAACAATTTCTTGCACCAGAAACGGTTTCATTAGATTGCCCCCGTTGGCGATGGCTGATACCGCCGTAATCAACTGAATGGCCGAAGCTGAAATTCCATGGCCGAAGGAAATGGAACCGGTGTCGATCTTCGACCAGGTTGAATAAGGGGAGAAACTGCCGGTGGCCTCAGCGGGGGACTCTATCCCTGTTTTTTGTCCGAAGCCAAAATCACTATAGGTACGGTGAAGTTTTCTGGCCCCCACCTCCTGGCCGATCTTGACCGCCCCGATGTTACTTGAATATTTGACGATTTGCTGCAGTGACAACCAGGCGTGTTTGTGGCTGTCATGCACCACATTTTTACCGATTCTATAGGAGCCGTTTTCGCAGAAAAAAATCTGGTGGGGCGAGATATTGCCGTGCTCCAGGGCGGCGGCGGCACTGAATATTTTCATGGTAGAGCCGGGTTCAAAGGTGTCGGTTAAGGCCCGGTTGCGCCAGATAGATTTTTCGAAGTCCGCATAAGAATTCGGATTGAAAAACGGATAATTGGCCAGTGCCAGTACGGCACCGGTTTGCGGGTTCATGACGAGCGCCATCCCTGAGAGGGCTGAATACTCGTCAACCGCCTTCTTCAATGCACTTTCCGCAATATATTGAATATTATTGTCAATGGTCAGGACCAGGTTGTGGCCGCTGGTATCCGTCGACGGCCCGGCCCCGGGACTGAATCCATTGCCCAGGGCGTCTTTGAATACCGTATAATTGATATCAGCTCCTTTGAGATACTGATTGTAATAAAATTCGATGCCTTCCAGACCGGCACCGTCTATTCCGGAGAATCCCAGGACCTGGGCCGCCAGAGTGGTGTGCGGGTAAAACCGGTTATATTCTGTCACGAACTCAATGCCGGGCAGGTCAAGATCCTTAACCGCATCGGTTTCTTTGGCGGTGGATTGGCGCTTGATCCAGACAAATGATTTTTTTGCAGCCAGTTTGCCTCGAAGTCCCCGGGCATCAAGATCTAAAACCCTGGCCAGGGCCTTGGCGGTGGCCGCCGGGTTTTCCACCTGGGCAGGATAGGCGGCAATTGACGTCACATTGATGCTGACGGCCATCTCACTCATGTTGCGGTCATAAATGATGCCGCGTTTGCCGGATATGGTTAACGATTTTTCGTACTGGTTGGCTGCCTTCTGTGATAGCCAGGTGCTGCGGTACACCTGCAGGTCTACGGCCTTGGCGGCAATGGCTGCGAACGCCGCGATAAAGATGGCGCCCACCAGTAGAATTCGAAATTTGATATATTTATTATCCATTTTAGATCATTCTTGTCCGCCTACTTTCTGGCGGATTGGGCATTTTCTTCTAAGGTATTACAATCGTCTGATTCGGTGTCGGCATAACCAGGCCCAACTGCTCGCGGGCGATTTTTGCGATCCGCTGGGGTGACTTCAGACGCGCAAGTTCAATTTTCAGATTATCCTGCATGGCTGCAAGCTTTCGAATCCGGGTGGTTTGTTCCTGGATTTCATATTTGACGCGGACATATTGCACGCGGCACCAGGTATAAAAAAGCAGTTCGGCCATAAAAGCGAACATTAACGCCAGACAGGCAATGGTCACTTTTGGGTTGCGTTGTTTGCGGTTCTTGTTTTTTTTCATAATTATTTTTGGACACGGATCTGCACGGATAAACACAGATTAATCCAAGCTGCCTGGCGGCGGTAACGAATCTTGAATTACGATGGTGTCTGTTTGTAATAGATTTTCCCTCGCCGCAGGCGAAATAGATATTCTTTATAATCCGTGTTCATCTGTGTTTATCCGTGTCCTGATTTATAATTTTTCTGCCGCACGCAATCGAGTGCTGCGGGCCATGGGGTTGGCGGCAATTTCTTCTTCGGTCGGACGCACCACCTTTTTTGTCAGAATGCGCAGCTGTGGTTCCTGGCCGCAAACGCACTGCGGCAGCTTCGGCGGGCAGGTGCATCCTTTTTCCAGGGCTTTAAATCGCTGCTTGACGATGCGGTCTTCAAGCGAATGAAACGACAGCACGCACAGCCGCCCGCCGGGATTTAATAAATCCACCGCGTGCTCCAAAAAGGTCTCAAGTCTCTCCAGCTCCCGGTTGACCGCAATGCGCAGCGCCATGAACACCCGGGTGGCGGGATGGATTTTTTGTTTGGATGCCGCCTGCGCCGGGGTCGTATTGATGATTATCTGCGCCAGCTGTTGGCTGGTTTCAATTTTTTCTTGCTGCCTTTTTTTAACGATGTTGCGCGCTATCTGTTTTGCCCGGCGTTCCTCCCCGTATTCTTTAAAAAGCTTTTGCAATTCAGCCTGCGGTAAAGTGTTGACTATCTTTTCGGCGGTTAACGGTGATTCGATATCCATCCGCATGTCCAATGGTTCATCCTTGCTGAAGCTGAATCCCCTGCCGCTGTTTTCGATGTGGTGCTGGGACATTCCAAGGTCCAGCAGGATACCGTCGATGAACTTAATCTGTAACCGGTTTAAGAATTCCGGCAGGCTGATAAAATTGCCGTGAAAAAGGTGGATGATTGACGAGTAATCTTTAAGGACTGTTTCAGCGTTGGAGATGGCGTCAATGTCTTGATCAATTCCGATAAACGTACCGCCGGGAATAATTTTCTCACATATCGCCCGGGCATGGCCGCAGCCGCCCAGGGTACCATCGACATAGACTTTGCCGGGCCGGCAATTCAGGTAATTGACCACCTCGTTCAACATTGCAGGAATATGTCGGTATGACATAAAATTAAATTCCTAACCGGGCAATTTCGTTTCTGACCTCCTCTTTTTTCAAGTCTTTTTCCAGGATCATCGTTTCCTTGTCATAGCTGTCCCGGGACCAGATTTCGAAATGATCGAGGACCCCCACCAGAACAATTTCTTTTTCAAGCTGCGCATATTGTCTCAGGCTCGGCGGGACGAGGATGCGATCCTGTTTGTCACAGCTGCATTCAAATGCGCCACCAATAAAAACCCGCCTGAAGCGGCGCATGTTGTCGTTCTTTTCGGCCATGGCGAGAATTTTGGTTTCTATTTTACGCCATTCATTAAAAGGAAACCCCACCAGGCAGTTGTCCATGCGGGAGATCATAATGCCGTCGGCCCCATCGGCCCGGATGACATCCCTGAACCGGGCCGGGATGATGACACGCCCTTTGGCGTCTATGGTATGAAAGGAGCTTCCTCTAAACATAATTGACAATTATCCACATTTATCCACTTTGCTCCCCATTAAATCTCAGATCGCTGGAAGTGTCAAGCAAAAATTGAAAAAATAATTTCAATTTCTAATATAATTTTCGGGTGTTAAAAGATTTAATAGTTGCTGGAAATTGGGGGGAGGGTTGTGGAGAAAGCGCATATCCCGGAATTCGAAAATATCACCGGAAAAACGCCTGAAACGGGATCTCAAATTTTGATGATTTATTGATGGTTGCACGGATCGTTAGGGGAAAAGAAAAAGTTGATTTGATTAAGGAGGATGCCGCAGACTATAAATACCTGAATTTTGCCCTTCCGGACCTCTCGCTTCCCGGCCTTCGAACTGTTAGCGTTGCAGTTGTGGGATGCCGGTTTACAGATCGACTTTTTTTGTCATAAATTTGTGCCGCCGAACACGTTAACCAAAGCGTCAATATTATGTCGGTAACCCTTACGCTTAGATACATACCTATAGCTCATAGCCGATGTCCAGTTCTGGAAATTTTTCTTTTATTTGGGATTATCCCTAACCAGCTAAGATTGTATATAAAACTCTATTTCCACACCCCCTTCGCATCATTAATTTTATTTTGAATTTCTCCCGATATTTTTCCACCTAGAATTTTGCATTTACGTCGTACGGAAATATTCCATAAGTCCCTCTATGCAACGTTACGACATTTTAAAATGACACGGATTTTGGCTGGCTCACGCTCAACCGGATGAATGTCCTGTTTAGTAATAAAATTTCAGTATGTTACAGGATGCTATACTGTGCTACCTGTCGGCGAGGGGCAATTCGACGAATCAAATCAACACTGCTATGCAGTAGGCATGTAATTTGCAGTAATTTCTGCAATTTGTGTTCAAACCAACTGCTCGCTATACATGTTGCCCGAGTTTCAAGTCGTTATAAAATATTTCAGGTTCGGTTGCGGTTGTAA
>Ga0075304_1000010_pt1 | contig 58379 bp, 49 predicted proteins | sample Joice_CattailNLA_FD_120067 | JGI IMG/M metagenome (GOLD analysis project Ga0075304, IMG submission 120067) | Natural and restored wetland microbial communities from the San Francisco Bay, California, USA, that impact long-term carbon... | ecosystem: Environmental > Terrestrial > Soil > Wetlands ... | reverse complement strand
TCCTGCGGTATCCGAACGGTCGCCCGTTCATCGCCCTGATTATTGATAAGGCCTCTGCGAATTAGGGTTCGCAGCGACCGCTCTTTTTTTTCCGCCGCGGCTTTGGACAGATGCTTCAGGTTTTCAGCGGGGAACGCCTCTGTTTCAATAAAGTTTTCCCGGCGGGCCTGGTCAACAATCTCAGCACCGCTTCCCGATCGTATCATCAGTGTGTTCCAGCCCGGTCGACCCTCATACATGCCGACCGAGAGATCGGCGAATTCCGAGGTCATGTCCAGGCAGACAAAACAGGTGTGCGGAATCAGGGGTTTGATATCAGTCAGTGAAACCGCTACCGATCCATTGTCGGTTTCTAAAACCATGACGCCGGCCGGCGGTGGTGGTATGTCCATGCCGCGTATTTCGGAGATTTTCACGCGGTGGACCAGCAGGTCGATCAGCTGCCGGGTGTCAACCGACCAGTTGCAAAATAAACCGACGCTCAAACCCACCGGAACGGTATGCTCCACCCTTTCCAGGGGGTTGCTGCGCATCTGGGCCACAGCCGTTATCTGACAGGGGGTACCGACAACACCCAGGCGGTGGTACCCTTGCCTCACCCCTGTATTCAAAGCCGACAACGTCGGCGAGGCCATAAACTTGGACGAAGCGCATCCGGCGACTTTCTTCCAATCGGTGATCAGGCGGGGGACCGGGGCCAAACCATCCCGGTCGGTTAATGCAGCCGCATCTATCAGCCCGCTTTTCAGGGCAAAGGCCATTAAGGCGGAAACCGTGCCGCCCGATTGAAACGCACTTTTCTCCATCTGTATTCCGGCCCTGGATGCCAGCACCTCCCGGTAGGGTCCCAGGGGACTGCCATCGTAGTCGACTTGCCATATTTTTTGGGTAAGTTCGTTCAGGTCGACTTCGGCTTTGGGGCAATAAGCAAAACAACGCCCCTGCTCCAGGGTACAGGGAAACAGTTGCGCCGTTTTGCCTTTGTAATTTTTAAAATACGGGCAAATATCCACGCAGGCACCACAGCCGATACACAACTCCCGTTTGTGGACATCCTCCAGCAACTCAACGGACCCGTATATTTGAGCCATTAATATCTCCAATAATTATGGTAGAAGGATATAAGAGCAAAGCGCATGGCGCATAGAGCATGGTGTTGGATTTCTCTGAAATTTCCGAATTATCGTCCTAAACGCTATGCGCCATGCGCTATGCTCCTTGCGCATCCAGCTCAACCTGAATCAGGTGAATGGGATTTTCAGATTTATTTTCGATACTGACAACGCCCGGCGCCGCTACGGTTAGGACCTGACCCTGTTTAAAGCTTTGAGTTTTGCCGTTGGCGTCAATCCAGGCGGGTCCTTTTACCACAATCAGGTGCAGGCAGGCGGCAGCGGCCACCTCCGCCTGCAAGGTTGATGAGGGATAGATCCGCAGCCTGAAAACCGTATAACCATCTTTTTGCTCGAGCAGCGTCCTGCTGCCCCAGGGAAAGTGAATGGTGCGATGTTGGTGATATTCCTGGCGGCCTTTTGCTTTCAGGCGGGCCACAATGGATTTAACATCCCGGCTGTGATCGATGTCGGAGACAAATATGGAATCAGGTGTTTCCACGACCACCATGTTCTCGAGATGATTGGTGGCAATCAAACGATCGCGGCCCAGAATAAAGCAGCCCCGGGTATCATGGGTGATAACGTCGCCGTCAATTACATTGAGATCGTCATTTTTGGGTAAAAAATCATATAAGGATTTCCAGGAGCCGATATCACTCCAACCGAAATCGGAAGGCAGCACCACACCCCGGGCCGTTTTTTCCATTATGGCGTAATCAAAGGATATGTCAGGCAACTGATCATAATCCGCTTTGACAATGGCGTTCGTGCCATCGCAGATCGTATTCATTTTTTCCAGAAGATCGGGTTGGTAAGTACGAAACTCTTCTAAAATAACCGACGCTTTAAAAGCAAACATACCGCTGTTCCAGAAAAAATTCCCGGCTGCGATGTATTGTTGCGCCGTCTTTTTATCCGGTTTTTCAACAAACCGCTTGATTGTCAAGGCACCGTCAGCCATCTCCTGTCCGCCTTCAACATAGCCATAACCGGTTTCCGGATAATGGGCTGTAATGCCGAAAGTGACAATATAGCCTCGATCCGCCAGCCGGATGGCCGCTTTTAGCCGGTCGTGGAAACGGTCAATCTCACCGATGACATGATCGGCCGGCAGTACACATAACACCGCATCCCGCTCGGTATTCAACACATTCAATACAGCCAGCAATATGGCCGGTGCCGTGTTGCGGCCGCTGGGTTCGCAGATAATTTTGCCATCGGCCTGCAAACCGATGCCCTGCATGTGGCGGGCGGTCTCATGAAAATGCTGCTGACCGCAAACGATCCGGACGCAATCCGCATCCACTACATGCGACAATCGCTTTATCGTGCTTTGCACCAGTGAATCATCGCCGATAAATTTCACCAGCTGCTTTGGATAAAGTTGCCGAGAGACGGGCCACAGCCGGGTACCGGTTCCGCCGGCCAATAAAATTGCGTAAACCTTACCTGCTAAATCCGCCATTCGGTGATCTCCTGTTTCCGCCGTTTCTGTTAACCCCGTTATTCGCCGCTGAGGATGTCACCGCACGACAGTGGGTTTCCACGGCATGGTAGCCAAGGAAATTGTGTACCTCCCGGGTCAGAGATCCGCCCGCTTTGAGTTTCAAATTTTCCGGCAGGGCAATGATTGAATCCGTTTTATCAGGGCTTCGCAAATGCAGAAAGCCCGGACAGGATCCGGGATGCCTTTCAAGAATGGCGTGCAGCTTAGAAAGGGTCTCGCGGTCCGTGCGGCTTATTTCCAGCCTAAAATGGATGCTGGCCGCCCAGGTTTCTTCGGCCTTTTCTAAGGGAATTACCTCATCGGCCAGTATTTTAACCGCCTGTTCGTCCTTTTGGACCTGCCCTTGAACCAGCACGGGACGGTCTTCTACCAGCAGATCCCTTGTATTGGCAAACACACGTGAAAAGACGATAACCTCCACTGCCCCGTGCATGTCCTCGATAGTTACAAAGGCCATCAGGTCCCCTTTTTTGGTGTTGATGGTCTTGGTACTCTTGATCAGCCCACCGATACGCACGGCGCCTCCATCTTTTAACTCCTTGATGGAAATTGCATCGGCGTTGGTGAACTTATCCAGCAATTCTGCATAGCGCCTCAAGGGATGACCGGTCAGATAGAAACCGAGGGATTCTTTCTCAAACGCCAGATACTGCTTTTCATCCCATTCACCGATTTCAGGCAAACTCGGGGCATTGAAACTGGGCTGATTTTCGCCACTGCCAAACAGACCCATCTGAGGATCGTTGCGCTCTTTCTGGACCCGTTGGCCGTATTCGAGGGCACTTTCAATCGCGGCCGTCAGCTGAGACCGTTTGGCACCGGTTACGTCAAACGCCCCGCTTTTTACCAGACTTTCGATAACCCGCTTGTTTACTTTTTTCAAATCCACCCGTTCGCAAAAATCGAAAAGCGATTCAAATGGCCCTGCCGTGCGACAAGCGATGATGGATTCAATCGCACTTTCACCGACATTTTTCACGGCCACCAACCCGAAGCGTATCTGTGAGCCGTCCACTGTGAATTCTACCTCACTCTGATTAATGTCAGGCGGCAAAATGGGAATATCGTGATGACGGCATTCGGCAATGAATTTGACGACACCATCGGTGGAGTGCATTTCACTGGTCAACAACGAGGCCATAAATTCCACCGCATAATGGGCTTTAAGATAGGCCGTCTGGTAAGCGATCAGGGCATAGGCCGCGCTGTGGGATTTGTTGAAGCCGTAGCCTCCGAATTTTTCAATCAGGTCAAACAGGTTTTGGGCACTCTTCTCAGGAATTTTGTTTGCCGCAGCCCCCTGGATAAACCCCTGCCGGTGTCGGGCCATAATTTCGGGAATTTTCTTGCCCATGGCTTTGCGCAGGTCATCGGCTTTGGCCATGGAATAATTTGCCAGGGTACCGGCAATTTTCATGACCTGCTCCTGATACACGATAACCCCATAGGTCTCCTTCAATATGGGTTCAAGCTCGGGGACCAGGTATTGCACGGATTTTTTCCCGTGTTTGCGCGCCACATAATCGTCAATCATTCCGCTTTCCATGGGCCCGGGACGATAGAGAGCCACCAGCGCGATAATATCGTCAAAAGATTCCGGTTTTAAGCGCACGAGCAAATCTTTCATGCCCGAGCTTTCCAGCTGGAAGACGCCGGTGGTGTCGCCGGCTGCCAGCAATCGGTAGGTGTCCTTATCGGATAATTCGATTTGTTCCAGATCCGGTGGGGTTTTTCCCTGTCGCTGGATCAATTCCAGGGTTTTGGCGATCACCGTCAGGTTGCGCAAACCCAGAAAGTCAAACTTTACCAGACCGATCTTTTCGACGATTTTCATGTCGAACTGGGTCACCACCTCCCCCTTTTTGCCCTTGTAAAGCGGGAGGTAGTCAACCAGGGGGCTGTCGGCAATGACCACACCGGCGGCGTGGGTGGACGCATGCCGCGGGAGTCCTTCCAGCACCCGACAGATCTTGATCAGATCGGCCACGTTGGGATCTTTTTCAGCCAGCTCCGCCAGCCGGGGTTCCTGTTTGAGGGCACCATCCAGACTGATATTCAACACATCCGGCACCATTTTGGCAATCGCATCCACTTCGCGCAGGGGGATGTCCAGGGCCCGGCCCACATCGCGGATCACCGCCCGGGTTTTGAGCTTTCCGAAAGTGATGATCTGGGCCACGTAATCACCGCCGCCGTATTTATCAACCACGTATTTATAAACATCTTCCCGGCCGTCGATGCAAAAATCCACATCGATATCCGGCATGCTTTTGCGGGCCGGATTGAGAAAACGCTCAAAAATCAAGCCATGGCTGATAGGGTCAAGATTGGTGATGCCCAGGCTGTAGGCCACGAGGCTGCCAGCGGCTGACCCCCTGCCGGGTCCCACCGGCACACCGGACTGCTTGGCGTGTGATATGAAATCGGAAACAATCAAAAAGTATCCCGCAAACCCCATTTCTTTAATGACCTTGATTTCATATTCGAGACGCTCACGATATATGGATTCATCGATCTGCGGATTTCTGGTTTTTACCCGCTCGAGAATACGGCCAAATCCCTTCCAGACCTTTTCTGTAAACAGGTCATCGGACGATTGCTCTGAACCGGTATCAAATTTAGGAAAGTGATAGGTGTCAAAATCAAATTCCAGATTGCAGCGCCGGGCGATATCCACTGTATTGCTGATAGCATCCGGATAGGAGCTGAAAAACCCGCACATCTCATCTTTGGATTTAAAATAAAGCTGATCGGTTCTGAATTTCAGGCGGTTGGAATCATGGATGGTTTTGCCGGTTTGAATGCACAGCAAGACATCATGGGCGCGCACATCTTCCCGGTCCAGATAATGGCAATCATTGCTAGCCACCAGTGGAATCGACAGCCGTTGACTCATGTCCACAAGCGCCTCGTTGACGCGGTCCTGAATGTCGATGCCGTTGTTTTGCACTTCCAGATAAAAATTATTTTCCCCGAAGATCTCCAGGTACTCCCGGGCGGCGGCGTCGGCCAACTCCATTCTGCCGTCCTGAATCCGTCGCGGGACCTCACCGTGCAGGCAGGCCGTCATACCAATCAATCCCCTATGGTGCTCTCTGAGAATCTGCTTGTCGATGCGAGGCTTGTAATAAAACCCTTCCAGTTGAGCAACTGAGGCGAGTTTGCACAGATTGCGATAACCCTCCTGATTTTCAGCCAGCAGGATCAAATGTGAAAGGTCCTTATTGTCCAGGGGCGTCTTGTCAAAGCGAGTTCGAGGTGCAACGTAGATTTCGATGCCGATAATGGGTTTAATACCGGCCTTGGTGGCTTTCTCATGAAACTCGACGGCCCCAAACATTGTTCCGTGATCGGTGGTGGCCACCGAATGCATGCCGAATTCTGATGCCCGCTGCAGCAAATTGTCGATCCGTATGGCACCGTCAAGCAGGCTGTACTGGGTGTGAACATGAAGATGGACAAAATCAGGGGTGGAAGTTTGGTTCATATGATTAAAGGCCTTTTTTTCTGCGGAAAGCCGCTAAATGGATAGGTCTCAGGTCGGAACTAATTGCAAAGCGCGTGGCGCATAGCGCAAAGAGCAAAGGGCTAATTTAATGCGCGGTTTTTCAACACTATGCGCTTTGCGCTATGCTCTCTGCTATCCAAAGCCTGCAATGATTCCACCTTATGGCGACCGACAGGCAAACTTAACACAAATTAATAGAACTACTCCAGCCGATAGTTTGGAGCTTCCTTGGTGATGATGACGTCGTGCACATGGCTTTCCCGCATACCGGCGGCACTGATCTTCAAAAAGCGTGCTTTTTCTCTCAATTCGTCCAGGGTACGACAACCGCAATATCCCATACCGGCTTTCAAACCGCCGACGAGTTGGAAAATATTGGACGACAGCGTCCCTCTATAGGGCACGCGGCCGACAATTCCCTCGGGGACCAATTTATCATCTTCAGCCTGTTCACTCTGATAATAGCGATCCTTACTGCCTTTTTTCATGGCTTCAATCGAACCCATTCCTCGATACATCTTGTAGCTGCGGCCCTGGTAAAAAACCACCTCACCGGGACTTTCTTCGGTTCCGGCTAAAAGACCGCCGACCATGATACAATGGGCCCCGGCACCGATGGCCTTTGTAATATCACCGGAAAATCGGATGCCGCCGTCGGCAATCAACGGTACCCCGGTTTTACTTGAAACTGACCGGCAGTTCATAATCGCGGTCATTTGCGGTACCCCGATACCGGCCACAATTCGCGTGGTACAGATCGAACCGCCGCCGATACCGACCTTGACGCCATCCACGCCGGCATTGATCAGGTCTTCAGCACCCCTGGCCGTGCCCACATTACCGGCGATCACTTCGATGTCGTTGAACGTGCCTTTCAAGGTTTTGACCGCATCAATGACATTTGCTGAATGACCGTGGGACGTGTCAATCAATATGACGTCTGCACCGGCCTTAAGAAGCGCCTCTGCACGCTCTAACATGTCCGGGCCGACACCAACAGCGGCTCCCACCCGCAGGCGTCCCCGGCTGTCCTTGCAGGCATTGGGATATTTTTTTATCTTTTCGATATCCTTGGTGGTAATCAATCCCTTCAGGCGTCCTTGCTTGTCAACCACCAGCAGCTTTTCAATCCGATGCTTGTGCAAAAGCTTCTTGGAATCTTCCAGAGAAATCCCCTCGGAAACAGTTATCAGGTTATCCTTGGTCATTACATCTGCTATTTTTCTGGTAAGGTCAGTTTCAAACCGCAGATCCCGGTTGGTGACGATACCAATGAGTTGATCCCCGCTGGTCACGGGTACACCGGAAATCCGGTAGTGATCCATTAATTCAAGCACCTCACCCACCCGCTGCTCGGGTCGGATGGTAATCGGATCAACAATCATTCCGCTTTCAGATTTTTTGGCTTTATCCACCTCCAGGGCCTGACTTTCAACGCTCAGGTTGCGGTGGATAAATCCCATGCCCCCTTCCTGGGCCATGGTGATGGCTGCGTCCGCCTCGGTGACGGTGTCCATGGCGGCGCTGACAATCGGAATATTAAGGCTTATATTTCGAGTCAGACGGGTGCTGACATTGACATCTTTTGGCAATACATCGGAATAATTGGGAATCAGCAATACATCGTCAAATGAATAGGCTTCTTCAGGTGGAATTTTTGGCATCGGTGTCCTCTTTCGGGTTGCGAGTTGCGGGTTGCGCGTTACGTGTTATGGGTCGCGAGTTGCGGGGTTCGGGTTACGAGTCTCTGGAGTTGATTGATATTGAGCTTATTTGATTAGACCCAATCCTTTCAACTAAATCAACCATTCAACCTATCAACTAATCAACCATTTCCCCAATCTTTTTAACTTAATCAAAAATTATTCATTATTTCCGCCTGAGGCGGATCAATATTCATTTCTCAAGAGCGATGGGCATCGAATAACAAATGGTCGCGTTTTTGGCAATCTTTTAATTGTAACCTTGACATCATGAGGGCACCCATAATAAAAAAGCTTTTCCTGGATTTAAATGGCTGAAAAACCAGTTAGAACAGGCAAAGTCAATTATCTAACATATCGTATAAAAACAACTGATAACTCAAATGCTTATAAATATTAACCAGCAAAATCCCCAGCAGCGACTCATCTTGAAGGTTGTCGATATCCTCAAAAACGGGGGGGTCGTAGTCTATCCAACCGATACCTACTACGGGATCGGTTGCGATATTATGAACAAAAAAGCCATCGAAAGGATTTACCAGCTAAAACAGCGGGATAAAAACAAGCCGTTTAGTTTTATCTGTTCCAGCCTAAAAAACATCAGCCTTTATGCCAAGGTTTCAAATTATACCTATAAAACCATGAAACGGCTATTGCCGGGCCCCTACACATTCATTCTGGAGGGATCAAAGCTGGTCCCCAAAATCATGCTGACCAAACGTAGAACTGCCGGAATTCGGGTTCCGGATAATCCGATTTGCCTGGCCCTGGTAGAGGAGTTGGGCAATCCGGTAATAACCACCAGTGCAACCATGCCGGATGGGACAATTTTCCATGATGCGTCCCTGATCCATGATTATTTTGGAAACCGCATCGATGCCGTCGTTGGCGGCAGTATTGTGCCCGGTCAGCCGTCCAGTGTCATCTTATTGATTGATGATATTCCTGAAGTTATCCGCAAAGGCCTGGGAGATGTTAGTATCTTTGAATAATTACTTTGGCGGGTTAGGCCAAAAGACATTTTTGATATAGCTTCAATAGCGGTGGTCACAAAAACGTTTCTGCCCCGTATCCCCTGGATCCCGAAATTGCGGGCCAGGTGATACGGGGCAGGAAAGTATAAAGCAGCTTTTATAGTGGTTGTCAAAAAACCGTTTTAGTCCTCATTCAATTTCTCCTGCAGATTCTCCCTTAAAATTTCACCAAATGTAGATGTTGCAGGACCTATATTGTTCACATAATCGCTGAGCAAACTTTGTTCGTCCTCGATTTCCATACGCTTGATGGACAGACCGATCCTCCGCTCATCACTGTTGATGTTCATCACCCGGGCGGTGATGACATCTCCGATATTAAACATTCCCACCGGGGTCTTGATCTTTTCCTTACTGATTTCCGATACATGAACAAGGCCTTCGATACCTTCCTCGAGTTCTACAAAGATGCCGAAATCCGTCAGGTTGGTAATGGTGCCGGTGATCTCCTTGCCGACCTGATACCGCTCAGCTACGGATTTCCAGGGATCGTCCTGCAGTTGTTTTATTCCGAGGGAAAATCGTTCGTTCTCCTTTTCAATATCCAGCACAATGGCTTGAACCATATCTCCTTTTTTAAAGAGCTCTGACGGATGTTTGATACGCTTGATCCAGGATATATCGGATATGTGCACCAAACCGTCGATTCCTTCATCAATGCCGATAAACAGGCCGAAATCGGTAATGTTTTTGATCTTCCCCTCAATCGTTGTGCCGACTGGATATTTTTCAGCGATCACATCCCAGGGATTGGGAACCACCTGCTTCATGCCCAGGGATATCCTGCGGCTTTCCGGCTTGATATCGAGCACCACCGCTTCGACCGCTTCTGCCACTGAGACAACTTTGGAAGGATGGCGGACTTTGCGGGTCCAGGACATCTCGGACACATGGATCAATCCTTCTACGCCTTCCTCCAACTCGACAAAGGCGCCGTAATCGGTCAGGCTGACGACCACTCCGGTAACCTTGGAACCCACCGCATATTTCTCTGAGGCAACTGACCAGGGATCGGGCGCGAGTTGTTTCATACCAAGAGAAACACGCTCCTTTTCCAGATCAAAGCTTAAAATTTTTACCGATATCGTGTCACCAACTGAAAATAGCTCTGATGGATGTTTAACCCGACCCCAGGAAATGTCGGTAATATGAAGCAGTCCATCCACGCCGCCCAGATCGATGAACACCCCGTAATCGGTGATATTTTTTACAATACCGTCAACAACCTTGCCTTCATGAATCGCGCTGAGAGTGGTGGATCGCTGTTCTTCGCGTTCCTTTTCCAGAAGCGATCGCCGGGACAGGACAATATTACTGCGTTTTCGGTTGTATTTCAGGATTTTAAATTCAAAGGTTTTGCCAACAAGTTCGTCTAGGTTGCGGATGGGGCGCAGGTCGGCCTGGGAACCGGGCAAAAAGGCCTGAACACCGATATCCACTGAAAAACCGCCTTTTACCCTGTTGGAAATGACACCTTTAACCGTTCCATCCTCATCATAGGATTTTTTAATGGCATCCCATGTTTTGATATTTGCAGCCTTTTCCTTTGAAAGAACAACACGCTCTTCTTCATCATCCCACCACTCGACCATCACCTCAACCTTGTCATCCAATTTAGCGGTGATGTTGCCTGCTTCATCCTTAAATTCAGACAGACGGATTTGTCCCTCGGATTTATAGCCGATGTCGACCAGTACATGGTCCTTATCGATCGAAATTATCCGGCCGCTGACAACCTCCCCCTCGGCAAAACGCTTGAAGCTCTCTTCATAGAGATCCATCACGTTTTCCATGCTGTCGCCGGATTCCTTGGCAGAACCAGTAAACTGACCAGCAGAAGGTGATTCGGCTTTGGTGTTTGTTTCGTCATTTTCAGGCTTTTCCCCGCCTGCCGATGCATCCAAAGCGCCTTCATCAGACAAGTCGGTCTTATCTGCGTTCTCGTTTTCATCATTTTTGTTAGCGTCAATCATAAAAGAAAATACCCCCTTAGCCAATTTTAATGTGCTGCCCTGAAGCTCTAGCACAATCTGCTATCTTTAGCAGACTTGCTGAAAAAAGCAACGATTAATTTAAAATTTTGTTAAATCCTGACCGACCTTGCCATTAAAGGGACCAATCAGGGCTTCGCCCTAATTGGAATGTTGGAAGGTTGGAATGTGGGAGACCATCACATCAACCACCTCATCAACATTCAACTCCGTGGAATCAATGATAATTGCATCCACTGCCGGTTTTAAGGGTGCCACGTCCCGGGTGCTGTCATTGCGGTCGCGGCGCTGGATATCCTGCTGCACCTCATCCAAAGTTTGGGAACTTTTTGATTTTTGCTCCTCATAGCGCCTTTGGGATCTGGTGCGGGTAGCTGCGTCCAGGAAAAATTTCACGTCGGCATCCGGGAAAACAACAGTGCCCATGTCCCGGCCTTCAAACACAGCTGCTTTTTCTCTACCCAGATCTATTTGTAAATCCAGCAAAAATTCTCTCACCAGCGGCCGGGCCGATACGGCCGAGGCCAGCATGGTAATTTCCGGTGTCCGAATACGATCGGAGATATTTTCTCCGTTCAAAAACAGGCCCAACTCCCCCTTTGCCCTGACAAAGGTCAGATCGATATCACTGCAAAGCTGCTTTAAATCATCATCATTTTCCGGATCAACACCCCGGATTTGAGCTGCCAGCGCCACTCCGCGGTAAAGCGCCCCGGTATCAATATATCGATATCCCAGACGATCTGCCAGAGCACGACTGACCGTTGTTTTACCCGCCCCGGAGGGTCCATCGATGGTGATCAGCAGCTTTTTCATAATTATAATACTTTTCCCAGCGCCTCCAGCAGGCGAACATTTTCAGCATGCAGGCCGACGTTGACCCGGATGCAGTCCGGATATCCGTAAGATGTCATGGAGCGCACGATGACCCCCTGCTGCAGAAGATCTTCGAAAACTTCATTGGCATTTTTGCCTACTTTAATCAGTAAGAAGTTGGCCTGGGATCTAAAATATTCAATCCCGAGGTCATCCAGGGCCGCGTAAATAAAGTCCAATTCATCCGAAACCAGCTTGATGGTATCTTTTAAAAACCTCTCGTCATCAAGGGCGGCAATTGCCGCAACCTGGGCAAGAGAATTTACATTAAATGGCTGCCTGACGCGGTTGAGAATATCGGCTAAAACCGATGGCATCAGTCCGTATCCGATACGAAGTCCGGCAAGGCCGTAAGCCTTGGAAAACGTCCGCAACCCCACAATTATTTTGCCCGAATCCAAATAATCGACACTATTGGGGCAGTTTGGCTCCCTGACGAATTCGATATAGGCTTCATCGATTATTAAAACAACATCTGCCGGAAGCGCCGTGACAAAGTCATCCAGCGCCTGTTTTGTTATCAGGGCCCCGGTGGGGTTATGGGGATTGGTAATAAATACCAATCGTGTTTTGGGACCGATGCGATCCAGCATACCATCAAGATCGGAGAGGCTGTCTTTTAACGGCACCTCAATGGGTATTGCACCCGAGCAGCGAATCATTATTTCGTAAAATGAAAAGGACGGCCGGGGTAAAACGGCTTCATCTCCAGGCTGCAACAGCACCCGGGTCAGCATGGCAATAATATCGTCTGAACCGTTGCCGAGGATAATGTTTTTCTTCTCAACATCAAAGTGTTTCGATAGCCTTTCACACAAATGGTAGCTTCCGCCATTGGGATAGCGATGCAATTCTTTGACGGCCTGTTGGATGGCTTTAATGGCCAGGGGGGACGGCCCCAGCGGGTTTTCATTGGAGGCCAGTTTGATGGCATCGCTGATGCCATATTCACGCTCGAGTTCTTCAAGCGGCTTTCCCGCGACATACGGTTTAAGTGAGAGAATGTAATCAGGCACGCAAAGTTTCATTGATCAAGTGCCGCCTTTCTGCCGGCTTCAAGCGCCTGCATGTTAAGCGGAATGAGCTTTTCTTTCTGGGAAAATTTATCTTTAACGGCTTTTTGCAATAACTCAAAATCAACAACCTTGCTGCGGGTGACAAATGCCGCCAGGGCGACAATATTTGCAGCTTTGACATTTCCAAGATCTTTGGCAATCTCGATGATGGGCACTCTAAGAACATCCACATCGTCGCGGCCGGCATCAATGGGTATGATGGAGCTGTTAATGAATATCACCCCACCGCTTTTCACGATTGGGGCGAATTTTTCCAGGGACGGCCGATTCATGGCAACCAGATGTCCGGGGTTTCGAATAATCGGAGAGCCGATAAGTCGATCACTGATGACCACGGTACAATAGGCCGTTCCCCCCCGCATCTCAGGACCGTAGGAAGGGATCCAGACAACTTCAAATCCTCCCGCCATGGCGGCCTGGGCCAAAATCTGTCCCATTAGCATAATTCCCTGGCCGCCGAATCCGGCGAATTGAACTTCACTTTGCATGACGCCTCCTATAATTTAGCTGATAGCTCATAGCTGATAGATAATCGGATCCCATCACTTTTTTTATTCTATGAGCTATGAGCTGTAAACTCAATTATCCTCCGGGGTTTTAAATGTGCCCAGCGGGAAATAGGGCAGCATTTTTTCTTCGGCCCATTTTATGGCGTCCAACGGCGTCATCCCCCAGTTTGTGGGGCAGGTGCTGATCAGTTCCACCAGGCTGAAGCAACGATCTTCCATTTGATACGTAAAAGCCTGTTTGATGGCTTTTTTGGCCCTGTTGACGTATTTGGGTCTGGTCAGGGTTTGCCGGGTAATATAGGAGGGCGTCTGCAATGTTGCCAGCATTTCGGAAACCCTGATAGGCATGCCGGTGTTGCTCGTTTTGCGCCCGAAAGGCGACGTGGTTGTGCGCTGATTCGGCATGGTTGTGGGGGCCATCTGGCCGCCGGTCATCCCGTAAACGGCATTGTTGATAAATATGGTTGTAAACTTTTCACCCCGATTGGCAGCATGCACGATTTCGCCCATTCCGATACTTGCCAGATCGCCGTCGCCTTGATAGGTGAAAACCATCAGGTCCGGTCGAACGCGCTTGATCCCGGTTGCCATGGCGGGGGCCCGACCATGGGCGGCCTCCTGAAAGTCAAAAGTAAAATAGTTGTACATCAGAACGGCACATCCGACCGGCGCTATGCCGACAGTACGCCCCCGAATCCCGAGCTCATCGATCACCTCAGCCACCAGCCGATGCGCGATGCCATGGGTACAACCCGGACAGTAGTGCGTCAGCGTGTCAGCCAGGGCCTTCGGTTTTTGGAATGTTTTTCCCATTATCTATACTCCCATATTGGTTATAAATTAAGAACCTTTTTGACTTCATCCATAACTTCCTCGGGGGTCGGGACTTCACCGCCGCATTTGCCGTACCAGTAAACAGGCCTCTGGCCGGCAATACTGCGATCCACGTCTTCCATCATCTGTCCCATGCTCATTTCGATACTGAACACGGCCTGACAGCTTTCTTTTTGAGCAGCTTCATAAATAGCCTTACGAGGAAACGGGAAAAGAAATTGAGGACGGAGCATGGCAACCTCAAGCCCCTCCGCCTTGAGCCGATCAATGGCTGTGCGACAAACCCGGCTCATGGTCCCATAGCTGACGATCAAGGCTTTATAATCCCCTTTGGAATTATAGTTTTCAAAACGCGTCTCATCCTGCTCCATTTTTTCGTATTTGGCTTTCAGCATCAGGTTATGCGCGTTAAGTTCCTCGGGATTCAGATAAAGCGTTTTCACCAGATTGCGTTTGTTGCTTTTGCGGGTGTCCATTCCGCTGGTGGCCCAGTCGTCTTTGTTCGACGGCTCGATTTTAAGGTGCTCCGGAAATTCCACCGGCTCCATCATCTGGCCGATTAATCCGTCGCCCAGAATCATCACCGGATTGCGATATTTCTCTGCCAGGGAAAAAGCCTCCATTACCATCTCAACCGCTTCCTGGACGCTGGCCGGTGCCATGACCAGCAGTCGATAATCCCCATGACCACCGCCTTTGGTTGACTGGAAGTAATCCGCCTGGGAAGGAAGAATTCCACCCAGCCCGGGCCCTCCCCGCATAATATTGACAAATACCGCCGGACACTGGGCAGCTGTAATATAGCTGATGCCTTCACTCATCAGACTGACTCCCGGACTGGAAGAAGTCGTAAAAACTCTTTCTCCGCATGCGGATGCCCCAAATATCATATAAGATACAGCCACCTCACTTTCACCCTGTAAAAAAACGCCGTCAACCTCCGTCAGGCGTTTGGAAAGATATTCAGCCACTTCCGTCTGGGGTGTAATGGGATAGGCAAAGTAATTCAGGCATCCGGCCCGAACAGCAGCCTCGGCAATCGCCTCATTGCCTTTCATCAAAACTTTACTCATCTTCATCCTCCGTTTATTTTTGGGCCGCCATTTCTTCTTCGATCTCACTGATCGCTATGGCCACATCCGGACACATCGTACAACAAATGGCGCAGAATATACAATCTTCCGGACGGGCCTGGAAAGCCGGAAAATAGCCCTTGGTATTGAGCTCGTCTGAAATTTCCAGAACATTTTTAGGGCATGCGTCAACGCATATCCCGCATCCTTTACAACGGTCTTTATCAATTAAATGCTTGTATGCCATTCAGAAAAAACTCCTCTTAGAAGTGAATATTAATAAGGCCTAACCTGTTGGATTCCTGAATTTGCCGGCCGCCTTCCACGGTGGAACGAGCTGCCGGACAATGGGCAAAACCGGACAGTTAAATCGCTGAATCTCGATCAGCGCCAGCAACTCCTGGGCGACGGTGATAAAGGCCAGCGGCAGGCCGCTGGCAGCTGACAATTTTTGAAGAAAATCATGGCCGTCATAAATTACCGGGGGGCCGGTCTCGTCAATCAGGTTCGCATTGCCGATCAGCCCGGTAATGGTCAACCTGGCTGCTGCTTCAATTTCATCTTTTATTTGCAAGCATCCTTCAACGGTTGCCGTCTGGGGACGCAATGGATTCACCACCTGCAGCATGTGAACTTCTAAACCCGAAAAGGCATCACCAAGGGCGGCCAGAACCGTTGCCCCGGCATCATCCCCACCAACATCCAACAGGGTCAGGCCATCGGGCTGTCGAATCATACCGGCAACTGTGGGGCTGAGAATCGGAAGATCGGCCTGCAGATATTCCTGGGGGGGCAAAACCACCTTGATACCGAGCGCCTCAAGCGCTTTTCGGGCCTCCCGGGTTCTAAAATAGGGATTTACCAGATCCAGATCAGCAATGCGTACGTCCAAACCCGAGCGTTTGCGGTCGACCGCCAGATTTATGGCAACTTCCGTCTTACCGCTGCCGTAATTTCCAACGATGGCAACAATACCTTTTAAACTGATTTCCAAATCGGACCCTTTTCAGCACCCGTGACGCTCGGGTATCGGCAAATTTTAAGGGGACAAAAGAATCTGATAATTTAAGGGGAATTTTATTTTATGTCAAGTCCTTTCCTGGGTCCCCAACAAGCGATAGTCCAAGTGTCTGACCCTTTTTGCTTTCGATTCAACCGGCAGTATGTTAATAGATATTTAGGGTGCTGGTCCAGGCCAACCTTAGACTTTGCCCCAGAGAGGCGGTGCTGGCCGCTAAATATCAACGGAAGAACGGCATGGTTCAGAACAGCAAATCTTCAACGCTATATTAAGAGAATTATATAAATCCCATGACAAAAGTGCTAACCGGGCTTGAAAGCCTGATCGCCAAGCCCCATCAATGGATTTCCAATGAGCGGATAGGCCTATTGTGCAATCAGGCTTCGGTGGACCGTCACTTGACCCACACCCGCCGGCTTGTGGAGCAGGCGTTTCCGGAGCAGCTGAAAGCGCTGTATTCCCCCCAGCACGGTTTTTTCGCCGAAAAGCAGGATAATATGATCGAGTCCGAGGATATAATTGATCCGGTTTTGCAAATTCCGGTCTTCAGTCTTTATGGTCAGACCCGTATTCCGGTAGCCAGAATGTTTGAGCCCATTGATGTATTGATGGTGGATCTGCAGGATGTCGGCACCCGGGTATATACGTTTATCTATACCCTCTCATATTGTCTTGAAGCCGCCCGGGACTATAATATCAGGGTTGTTATTCTGGATCGCCCGAATCCGATTAATGGGATTACGGTCGAGGGCAACTGCCTGGCAGCTGATTGTGCGTCCTTTGTGGGCCGCTACCCGATCCCCATGAGGCATGGATTGACAGTCGGCGAAATTGGCACTTTGTTCAACGCTCACTTTGGGATCGGCTGCGATCTGGAGGTAATCCCCATGAGGGGTTGGAAACGAAACATGTTGTTTGGGGACACCGGACTGCCCTGGGTTGCACCCTCTCCCAATCTCCCCACACCCATGTCGACCCTGGTATACCCGGGACAGGTATTATGGGAAGGAACCAATGTGTCGGAAGGCCGGGGCACCACCCAGCCCTTTGAACTGGTTGGCGCCCCTTTTTGGGATGTGCAAAAAATCCTGGCTACATTAGAAAAAACAAAAATACCGGGGGTGATCTTCAGGCCCGCCGTTTTTGAACCGGCATCGAATAAATGGCAGCAAACAGCCTGCCATGGTTTTCAGATCCACGTCACCGACCCCCGGCGATATCAGCCCTACGCAACCACCCTGCACCTGCTCCAGGCCGTAATTTTACATCATCGTGAACAGTTTGAGTGGAAAGCCCCTCCCTACGAATATGAATTTGAAAGAATGCCCATCGACCTGATTATGGGCGATGGCACCATCCGTAAACGCCTTGAAAACCTGGATCCGCTAGATGAAATTGAAGCCTCCTGGCAGGAGGAACTCAATCAGTTCAAAAAGATTAGCAAAGAATTCCAGCTATATAAATAAAAGAGGGCATGGCGCATATATCAGTTGATTAGGTTGATTAGTTGAATAGTTGATTGAGTTGATAGGATGCGGTCCAAACATAAAAACTCAATAAACACTTTTCCCCGGGAGCCAGAGACCAGTGACAAGCGACCAGAAACCAGTGACCAGCCTGCCCTCCGAAGCCCGCAGGGCGAAGGGGGGCGACCAGAAACCAGTGACCAGTGACCAGCCTGCCCTCCGCAGCCCGAAGGGCGGAGGGGGGAAACCAGAGGCCGGCAACTGGCAACGCATGCGGTTTAAAAAAAACAAAGTCTGGATGGCGGTAGACCTTCAGGGGCAACCTGTTATCAAAGAGGGCAAGGTTTTAATCAAATACCAGCTTGAACAGGATTACGAGTACCTGGTGAAGAGGGAAAATGTAACTTCCCTTGAATCCCCTGGGACCGAAACGCCCCCTTTTTCCGGGAAGACCCACAGACATAAATTGCCGGACCCGAAAGATCCGGGTGATCCGGCGTCTTCGAAGCAAACCTCCCTCGCGGACAAAATCTGTGTATTCACTGACGGGGCGTCTTCAGGAAATCCGGGTCCTTCCGGAATCGGTGTAGTGTTGCTTTACGGGGAGCATGCAAAGGAAATATCTCAATTTATAGGGGACGCCACCAACAACATAGCTGAGCTGAAGGCCATCGATGCCGGGCTATCCGCTCTAAAAAACAGGGATATCCCCGTCAGACTGTTTACCGACAGCAAATATGCCTACGGATTGCTTGAGCTGAACTGGAAGGCCCAAAAAAACCGGCAGCTTGTTGAATCGATTAAAAAAAAGATGTCCGGATTCAAAGATCTGAAAATTATAAAAGTAAAGGGACATTCCGGCCACCCGGAAAATGAAAAGGCCGACTATCTGGCCACCTCGGCTATCAAAAATGCGAAACAATAGGGCACCAGGTTCAGGAATCATGACCGCAATACGTTTTTAGTAAGGAGGGCCTGTCTAATAATCAAGATTTTCTGGAATAATGGAGTGTTGGAGTAGTGAGACAGGGATATTATTCCGACTTTTTCCCACTATTCCATTGCTCCATTACTCCATTGTGCTTCATATAAATATCCGGGCGTATGCGCCTAACCTGCCGTCATGGTTCAAATTTTTCGGTCGAAACAGAAGAGCCCGGCAACATATTCTGCAGGGCTCTCATCTTTTTTTCTTCAACCGATTTCTATTTCGTTTTTAAGGTTTCGATCTCGTTTTTAAGCTCGGATATTTCTTGTTTATATTTTTCTACGTCTTCATCGCTAGCAGGATCTGAGGCTGCATCCGGCTCTGTGCTCTCCTCCTGTTTCCAGGTATCCTTCAGCTCATCAATGCCCAGATAGATGGCCAGAGCACCGCCAAGTAACAGCATAACAGGGATGGTACCGGCAATAACTGTCAAGAATTGAGGAAACCAGGCCACAATCCCGATCAACCCCAAGAATGCGGCGATTGCACCGCCAATTAAAGTTTTCATATAACCCTAACCTCCTTTCATTTGCGTTCAATTGCCTGAAAATTAACATAGCACAGCAGGTAACGCAAGCCAATAAAATATTGCAAACCTAAACCTATTCTGCTAATTTTTCAAGAAGGTTTTCGATCTAGTTATTACCCTAGAAGCTGTCTCAAAAATAGCAGCCTATGCGCCAGAGGTTTACCCGCCTTAGGAGGGCGCACAAGAGTTCAAAGGCCCGCCTCAGGTAAGATGCATTTTTGAGAAATCTTTTAAACATCCTTACGGATAACACGATGCTCAAAAAGGAAAAAAAACCGCCGACTCGCTACAGCCGACCGTCCGGCCGTTGGGTCAATAAATTTCTGCGCGGTTCCTATGATCATTACACCTGCCTGCTGCCGGACAAAATCGGCAGCTTCTCCAATCTGCTTCTGAAGCTTTTCTACTCGGGAATCAAGGTGGACGACCGGCAGACCGAAATTCTCCAGCAGCTGGAAGAAAACGCCATTGTTGTTTACGTAACCAAATTTAAAAGCGTTTTTGAGTACCTTTTCTACTATAACCGCTACCGTCAGGAGCATCTGCCGTATCCGCAGTTGGGCTTTGACTACAAAGTTTATATCTGGCAACCGGTATCACGGTTATTGAGAATTTTTGTTGCCAAACTGAATTTTCTATTGCGGTACCAGTCATTGCCGGACCCCTACGACCGTGGATATCTCAAACAGGAATTGATTAACGGCCGGTGCGGCTTCCTGTCACTGGTCGGGAAAAAAATATTTTACCGCCGGTTTGTCAAGGCCGATACCGATCCGATACACTACCTGATCGAAATGCAAAAAACCATTGACCGACCGATTTACCTCATTCCGCAGTTAATGTTTTTCAGCAAAACCGCCCGCCGCGAAAACCCGACCTTGATTGACATCCTTTTCGGACCCGAAGACAAACCGCGTAAAATCAGAAGACTGGTCACCCTGTTTAAAAACAGCGGCAGGGTATTTATGGAGATATCCGAACCGCTGAATCTGAAGCGCTACCTGGAATCTTTAAAGACCCGAAATCAATCGACAGAATACCAGTCATTGCTGCTGCGCCGGGACCTGCTGGTTCAGCTCAACGCCCATCGCCAGAGCATTACAGGACCTGTCCGCAAATCAAGAGAAGAGTTGACGGAAAGTATTTTAACCGCTGAACGCTTTCAGCGATTCATGGAAACCTATGCTGAAAACCGGGATATTACCATCCATGAGGTCCGGCGCAAGGCCGATGCGTATCTCGAAGAAATTGCCGCCAATTATAAGCCGGCCTTCATAAAGGTGGCGGCGGCTATTGTCGGATGGATTACCCGGACAATGTTTGACGGATATACGACCAATCAGGAAATCCTCAATCGAGTCAAAAATATGTCTGTGAAGGGGCCTCTGGTTTTGATCCCCAGCCATAAAAGCCATATTGATTACCTCATCCTGGACTATGTCCTTTATCAAAACAACCTGCCGGTGCCGCATATTGCGGCGGGAAAAAACCTTTCATTCTGGCCCATGGGACCTTTATTTCGCAGCGGCGGCGCCTTTTTCCTTCGTCGCTCCTTCAGTGGCGCCGTGCTATATTCAAAGGTTTTCGCTGAATACATCCACAAGTTGCTGGAAGAAGGTTATAACGTTGAACAATTCATTGAAGGCGGTCGGAGTCGCACCGGCAAGCTGTTGATGCCCAAGTTGGGATTGCTGTCTATCCTCATGAACGCCCTTAAAAATGGCGCCTGCAAAGACATGCTGATCGTGCCGATTTATATCGGATATGACAGAATCATCGAAGAAAAGTCTTATTTGCACGAACTGGGCGGCGGCCAGAAAGAACCGGAAAATATATTGCAGGTATTGCGGGCACGAAAATTTTTGAAAAAACGCTACGGCAAAATATACATCCAGTTTCATGAACCCATTTCCGTAAACCAGCTGTTGCGCCAGCAGGGTCAGCAGCTGACGCAAATGAAACCCAAGGAAGTAAATGCCTTCACTCGAAAACTAGGCTACCAGACCATAAATGCCATCAATCGGGTAACGGTCGTAACCTCTCACGGGCTGGTTGCCAGTGCCATTCTAAATTTCGCCAAAGAAAAATTTTCCAGCAATGAGCTGCTTTCCGTGCTTGCAACTTATCTGAAATACCTGGCGACGCAAAACGCTAAACTGGCCGATACCCTGGTTTCTGATCAACAACGGGCATTTGAGAAAGTGCTGGAGTCGTATACCCAAAGAAAGTTCATCGAACCGCTTCCCAAAGACAAAGAAAAAAAAGATACCCAGAAAAAATATTTAATTAATGAGGGCCGAAGGCTTTATCTGGAATATTATAAAAATACATGTATTGCCTTTTTTATTCCGGCGGCATACACTTCCATGGCTATTTTGGCAAGGGACAGTTTCCGGTTTTCTGCATCCGACCTGCACGCGGGCTACGGGTTCTGGCAGAAGTTTTTCAAATATGAATTTGCCTATGATGTTGATATCCGTTCAGAGTTTCATGTGCGCAAAAGCATCAAGGCCTTTATAGACGATGGCATGGTCATCCCCCACCAAACCCTGCCCGACACCTATGATGTCACTCCCACCGGCTTTCGCAAACTGAAGATATTCGCCCTTTTCCTTAAAACCTATTTCGAATCATATTGGATCGTGCTCAACTTCTACATGCGCAATCCCCAAAATGCGGTCGAACCCAAAGACCGGTTAAAGAAAATTACGGCCAGGGGCAATCGTATGTATAAACGCAAAGAGGTCGAGCGTAAAGAAGCCCTGTCAAAAGTTACCTATCAAAATGCCATTGAGATGTTCTCCAGCCGGGGAATAAAGGGATCCGATGACTCGGAAAAAATTGAAACATACGCCATCGCCATCCAGAATGCCATGAAATATCTGCAACTATGAAAGCTCTAATCCTGGCGGCGGGATTTGGTGACCGTTTGCGGCCCTATACCAATCATACGCCAAAACCCCTGTTCTCGATTGCCGGTCGTCCCCTGCTGGATATTCTCATCGATAACCTCCAAAAGGCCGGCTGCGAGGCGGTTATAATTAATACCCACCATTTGCATCAGGAGATCGAGGCCTTCGTCGCGGACCGCAACTATAGCTTGTCCGTATCGACCCGTTACGAGCCGCAAATCCTCGGCACGGGCGGCGCCATTAAAAATGTGGCCGATTTCTGGGATCATCGGCCCTTTATGGTCATCAATGCAGATATTGTTGCTGATATTGATTTATCAGAGGTTTACCGCACCCATTGCCGTCAACATCCCCCGGCCACCCTGGTGCTTTGTGATGATTCTGCCTTTAACAGTGTTGCAGTCGAACAAGACAAATGGATTATAGGATTCCGGGACCGGGGGCTGATTCCCGAACAACCGGCCGAACGCCTGCTGACCTTCACAGGCATCCAGGTTCTTGAACCCGGGGTGTTGGACTATATACCGCAAAACAAGGCATCCAGCAGCATCGAAGCCTTTAAAAAAATCCTGGCTGATGACAAAAAACTGCAAGCCTATATTGCTCCTAAGGGGAAATGGCAGGATATCGGAACCCCGGAACGTTACCGGCAAACGGCTTATGAAACCGTAGCGCCCCTGGCTTTCAGAAAGGCTTTCGGCGATATCCCCGGTCTGCGGATAAAAAAGAAAAAGCTTGAGGGTGACGGGTCGGAAAGGCAATGGTACCGATTGAAAAGCGGAGGCCATCGTTTAATTATGGCAGATCACGGCATTCGTCACAACCGGTCGATATCAGAAGTCGATGCCTTTGTTCATATCGGACAGCATCTGTACCGTCAGGGGGTGTCTGTACCTCAAATTTATTTTTTCGACACCTTCTGCGGCCTGGTTTTCCTCGATGATCTGGGCGATGTCAACCTGCAGCAGGCCGCGCGTTTAGCGCCCAATCCTGAATCCCTTCTGCGTCTTTATAAATCCGTCATTGATCAACTCATAAAATTATCACTGCGTGGGGCAGACAACTTTGACCCGGCCTGGACTTACCAAAGCGCCCATTATGATCAGCAGCTGATAGTGGAAAAAGAATGTCGCTATTTTCAGGAAGCGTTTTTAAAGGGATATCTTGGACTCCGGACAAGGTCGCAAAATCTCGCCGCTGACTTCGCATCACTGGCCCAAAAAACGCTTCAATATTCAAACACAGGTTTTATGCACCGGGACATGCAGTCGCGCAACATCATGATTAAAAACCATCAGGTTTACTTTATCGATTTCCAGGGTGGGCGCTTCGGACCGATTCAATATGATCTTGCCTCCCTGCTGATCGATCCCTATGTCAAATTACCAGATATCATCCAGGCAAAACTGCTCGATTACAGCATTGACACACTATCCGTGATGACCGCCGTGGAACCGGAAAAATTTCGCCGGTGCTTTAATTGCTGCTCCCTGACGCGAAACCTTCAAATTCTGGGTGCCTTCGCCTTTCTGAGCAGAGTCAAAGGCAAACCGTATTTTGAGGATTTTATCCCGGCGGCATTGCAAACCCTGAGATCCAATCTGCTGGCAGGCAGGCAGGATGAATTCCCCTCCCTGACGGCCGCGGTGGAAAAAGCCCATGGTGAGCTGAAAAGAGCCTGGAAATAAAACTTTCGGAGGTAAAAAAATGAAACCCATAAAAGTCATGGTTAACGGCCTGCCTGGAAATCTAGCCCGCAAAGTTGCCGGATACTTATTAACGGACGGGCGATTTGAACTCGTCGCCCAGTCACTGACCGGCCCCGAGATTCAGGAATCAGAATGTTTGATCGACGACCTTTCTGTAAAACTTATTCAGGCGGATCAAAGAAATTCACAAATAGAGCAAATAAAGCAATCCCTGGGAGAGTTTCTGAGTGTGGATTTCACCCACCCGTCGGCGGTTAATTCCAACGCTGAATTTTATTGCCGTTACGGGTTGCCTTTTGTAATGGGCACCACCGGTGGTGACCGCCAAAAACTTGAAGCTAGGGTGCGATCGTCTTCGATTGCCGCGGTGATTGCGCCAAACATGGCCAAACAAATTGTCGGCTTCCAGGCTATGATGGAATATGCCGCCGACAATTTTCCGGACTTGTTCAAGGGCTATTCTCTCGAAATCAAAGAAAGTCATCAACAGGGCAAGGCCGATACCAGCGGCACGGCCAAAGCCATGGCCGGCTATTTCAACAGGCTGGGCGTATCTTTTTCAGCCGATGAAATCATCCGGATACGGGATCCGGAAGTTCAAAAAACGCAATGGGGAATTCCGGAAGAATATCTGTCCGGCCATGGTTGGCATACCTACTCGCTGGTTTCCCAGGATCAGACAGTACGATTTGAATTCACCCACAATGTCAACGGCCGTGAGGTCTATGTTCGGGGAACCGTAGATGCAATTTTATATTTATCTAAAAAAGTGCAGGCCGGCGCCCGGGGCCAAATGTTTACCATGATCGACGTCTTGGGGGGCGGCTGAATTTCAGGCTAAAAGCCTTTGTCAGCATGCCCGTTAATCGATAAAAACTGTTTAAATTTAATATATTATAGGATTAGTAATTCCGGGCTGATCTTATTCCTAATTGACACTGACAGCATATTCATCTATGCTTAACGGGGTTGGGTGTTGAACTCCAAATTACTGGGATCGCTTAAAAAACCGTTATCCGCAATAATTAAAATTTTCAACGAGGTCTGAATGAGCGAGTCGGCTGACAATCTTCTTCAGCAGCTTGGCGGCGTCGGCTCCCCTCCGGGGGAATCAGCGTCACCCCAGGAAACCGACAACCCAAAAGTGACGGCCGTTGAGTCCTCAACGCAGCTGGATCAGCGGCGTATGCTATTGGTTGATCTGGTCTATCTGATCAACGGCGCCTTTCGCGAAGCCCACTACTGGGAAGGTGCAAAAACGGATAGGGATACCATCACGGAATTTGTCAAAATCCTTCACGAGCTTAAGCAAACACCCAAAAACGATGGATTGGTGCGGATTGAATATCGCGGAAGATCTGGGACGAAAGTGTCTGAAAAAGCAGATTATATTATTCGGTTGGGTGACCTTGAGGTGGATGTCGCCGCCGTAACTGCCATAATCAAGCGCATCGGGATACGGGTCAAGCATATCGAAGGACGGTTGATCAAATCATTTGAGGCCTTTTCAGCCCAGGGCCTGGATACTATTTTTATAAAAATTCCAGATGCATCCGATGAATCATTGGAAAATATTCGTGTATGCCTGCGCATTATCGCATGTTTTAAAAAAGCAGTGGAAGAGGATGCCGCTATCGAGTATGTCAAAAACGGCCAGCCCCTCTCTTTGAAGCCGGTGTTAAATGAAACCCATCAGCCCGACCCCAATCTGACCCAGTTAGCCGCCTTAAATGATTTGAGCCCTAAAAACATGCAGGAAATGATTCAGAAGGTCGCAGCTCTGATGAAACGCCCGGATTTTGCAAGATCCGGCCAACCATCTGCCAATGTGTATCAGACCATTTTTAACCTTAAAAGCCTGCGCCAAAGACTGGCCAGACCGGCCATTGAGGTAAACAGCGACCGGGCGCCGCAGGCAGCCAAAATCCAAAAAGGCGCAACCGGAGGGGCCGGTGGCCGGGGAAAAGGACCCGGCGGGGGCGGTCCCGGTGGCGCCCCTGTCAAAGTTGACCCGGCTGTGCTGAAGGCAAATACGGCCAAGTTTGTCAAGGAGGCCTATGGAGATTCTCCTGAGAAAGCCATGCAGGTAATGAAAACCATATACGGCGACGATTATCATCAGCTCGATCTTTCTGGGCTCGAAGGGCGGCTTCAGTTGATAACCGATCTTTTATCGAACCTCGAGAGCAATGATAAGGGCCGGGAATTAATGGGAAATGTGCTTGAGCGGATTCAGGGCGGAATTGATCAGCTGCCAAAAGAGGTGCTCGACGATTTAATCATCGACGACGATGGAATTAAAATCTGGCAAGAAGATGAGGAGAAGGTTATTGGAAAGTCCGATGACAATCTATTGCAGGTGATTGACACTTCCAAAGATCGTTGCGCGGCCCGCAAAAAAATGAGGACGGCCTTAAGGGCGGATGGACAGTTTACGGACCAGGATTACGAGCAGTTGTCCAAGACGTTTAATATCTCCATTCAGGAAGCCGAGGAAATCACGCGATTGTTGAAAAACTGTTTTGACGGCCAGGGTAATTTCCAGAGAGCCCTCTTTGAAAAAAATGTGCCCAAATTTGCAGATCACCCTCGAAAGATATTTGAAATCCTGTGGGAATTTCTCAGGGAGATTCCGCGCCGCAGCGATCGTTTGCCATTCCTGAATTCACTGCAGTTGCTCGTAAATGTAATTAAGCAACCCAAGCAGGCCATCAAGATCCTGGTGTCCGACTTTATTCTCGATCCCGCTGAGGTCAGTTTTCCGGACCGCAATGCCCTGATGCTGGCCATTCAGTTTCTGCGCACCTACAACAAAGAAATCAACATGGATATTGAAATCACTCCGGAAGAAGTACTGCTGGTCAATAAAGGACTGGAGCCGGGAGTGATGCGTTATCTGGCCTGGAAAATTGACGGGGAACAAAAACGGTTTGTCGAAAAAATCGTCACTATCCGCAAAAAGCTCATCCAGTCACTTGAACAGGAGGGATCGGATCTCAAAGTGCTGCCAATCCGATTTTTACTGGCGCTGGAAAGGGAAGCCCACATATTCCTTGCACTTGTCGGCGGAAAAACGGCCACGGCCGTCATCCAGGGTGCTCTCAATGTATACGGCAACCCCGCCTCCCAGATTTTTTTACTCAAGGAAAGCCCCCACTATATGACCGGTTTGCTGCAACATCTGGGCATTTTGATCCGGGGTATCGGGCGGATCGGCCAGGAATCGGATTTCACCCTGCTCGATAATATCAAAAAACGGCAGCAGGGATTTATGAACCTGTCGGAAGAACCCCGGCACACGGCGCTGGTAAGACGCACCCTGGGCGCAATCGATACCGCCAAGCATGAAATTAGCTCCAGAATGAAGAATGGCGAATGACAAGTGACGAATGGTGGTGTCGCTGCGCTCCGTCGATCTAATTCTAATTAAATAAAAAAGATAGCATTTTTTTATTCGATCCGCCTCCGGCGGATCAATCGACATTCGTCATTCCAGGGCGTTATTCGACAAACCCCCAAAACTCATCAATTTTCAACGAAATTTTTATTTCCCCTGCGCGACAAATTCGTACGCCCTGGCAAGCGCCTTATCGAGATTCTCGGGTTGATCCCCTCCGGCCTGGGCCATGTCCGGCCTGCCGCCGCCACGGCCGCCAACCTCTGCGGCAACCTGCTTGATAATATTGCCGGCGTGATAACGGTCGGTCAGATCCCGAGTAACCACGACGATCAGCATGGCCTTGGAACCGGCGGCGCTGCCGAGAACAATAATGCCGGATTGGATTTTGTCTTTGAGCTGATCGGCCAGATTTCTGAGGGCCGCCGGAGTGTCCACGGAGACTTTTTGGGCCATTACGTTGATGCCGTCAATGGATCGGACGGCATCCGGCGAGGCTTCTGCGGCTTTGGTTGCCAGTTTGGCCTTCAGCTGGTCGACTTCTTTCTCAAAGGCTTTTAAATCGGTCTGCATTTTTTTTACGCGCGCCGGCACAGCCAGGGCTTTATCTTTGAGCAAATAGGCCGTATCGTTTATCACCCTCGCCGTCTGCTGGATAAAAGCCAGTGCCGATTCTCCCGTCAGGGCCTCGATGCGTCTGACGCCGGAGGCGATGCTGGATTCACTGACAATTTTGAAAAGACCGATATTGCCGGTTCTTCCGGTGTGAGTCCCGCCGCAAAGTTCCTTGCTGAAATCGGTCAGGGAAACTACGCGCACACGGTCTCCGTACTTTTCCTCAAATAAAGCCGTTGCCCCGGATTTAAAGGCGTCTTCCGCATCCATTTCAACAATATCGGTCGGCACGTTTTGGCGAATTCGTTGGTTGACAAGGCTCTCGACGGTTTCCAGGGTATCGGTATCTATCAGAGAAAAATGGGTGAAATCAAACCGCAACCTGTCCGGTGCAACCCGGGAGCCGGCCTGCTTGACGTGGTCCCCGAGCACCCGGCGCAAAACGGCCTGCAGAATATGAGTCGCGGTGTGATTTAATGCCGTGGCCTCTCGCCTGGACCCGTCCACCTTCAGGCTGACGGCATCCCCTTTTTGGATGCTTCCGGAAATCACCCGGGCCTTATGGATGATGAGTCCGGTGGGATCTTTGAGCGTGTCCAGCACTTCCAGCTCAACATTCTCTCCGGTAATGGTTCCGGTGTCGCCAACCTGACCGCCGGATTCGGCATAAAACGGCGTAGTCTCGGTGACGATTTCAATTTTCTGCCCTTCAACCGCTTCGGTGATCTCTTCACCGTCGACCACCATAACCAGTATTTTAGAATCGCCGCTGAGGGAATTGTAGCCCACAAACGCAGGCTTGATCCCCTGGGCCGACAGGTTTTTGTAAGCCGCATTGATTCCGTCAAAGGCCGCCACCGATCTGGATCGGGTCCGCTGGGCGTCCATGGCCTGGTCGAATCCCTCCATATCCAGTCCCATTTTTTCGTCCCTGACGACATCTTGCACGATATCCACCGGAAAACCAAATGTATCATAAAGCTTGAAGATAACACCGCCGGGTACCTGATTCTGGCCGCGGGCCCGGATGTCCGCCAGGGTATCGTTTAAAACCTTCATCCCCGTATCCAGGGTTTCTAAAAACCGGACTTCCTCATTTTTGATAATGTTGGTAATAAAGGCCGAGGCTTCGGATAATTCGGGATAGGCCGGTTTCATAATTTCAAACACGACTTTGGCCGTTTCCGATAAGAAGGGTCGATTCAACCCGATAATACGGCCGTAGCGAATGGCCCGGCGCATGATACGGCGCAGGACATATCCGCGACCCTCATTGGACGGCATGATGCCGTCGCCGATAAGAAAAGCGGCCGCCCGGCTGTGATCGGCGATAACTTTCATGGCCACATCGGTTTTACGGGATTCCCCCAGACGTTTTTCGGCCAGTTCTTCGGTCCTGGCTATGATGGGTCGGATGAGGTCGGTGTCAAAGTTGGTGGCAACGTTCTGGATGATTGACACCATGCGCTCTAAACCCAGGCCGGTATCGATACTTGGTTTCGGCAAGGGCGTCATCTTTCCGGAAGCATCCCGGTTAAACTGCATGAACACCAGGTTCCATATTTCCAGATAGCGATCACAGTCACAGCCGGCGGTGCACTCAGGCCGCCCGCACCCGAATTCTTCTCCGCGGTCAATCAGAATCTCCGAACAGGGCCCACAGGGTCCCGTATCTCCCATGGACCAGAAGTTATCTTCTTCACCCAGTCGAACAATGCGGTCTTCGGGCAGCCCGACATTTTTTTGCCAGAGGTTAAAGGCATCGTCGTCATCAAGGTAAACCGAAGCCCATAATTTATCTGCCGGCAAACCATAACCGTTGGTCAAAAGATCCCAGGCAAACTCAATGGCGCCTTCCTTGAAATAATCGCCAAAAGAAAAATTACCGAGCATTTCAAAAAATGTATGATGCCGGGCCGTATAGCCGACATTTTCCAGGTCGTTGTGTTTGCCGCCGGCCCGAACACATTTCTGGGAAGTGGTTGCCCGGACATAGTCTCTTTTGTCCTCCCCGAGAAAAACACGCTTGAACTGCACCATGCCGGCATTGATAAACAACAGGGTGGGGTCTTCCTGGGGTACCAGTGAAGAACTGCGGACCATCCGATGGTTATGCTTTTCAAAATAAGCTAGAAATTTTTTGCGTATGTCGTTTCCAGTCATTCATGTCTCCGTTTGCGCGTTACGCGTTCCGCATACCCACTTCCTAATTCTTCTGTTTCGTTTCCTCCACAACTTCTTCGGTTTTCTTTTTGGTAAAGCCTAAGGCCTCTCTGCATTTCTTATAAATTTCATCGTACATGTCCTGGTTTTCGGCCAGAAAGCGCTTGACGTTTTCACGCCCCTGCCCGATCCGTTCGCCCTGGTAAGAATACCAGGAACCGCTTTTGTCGATGATACCGGCATCGGCACCTACATCAATCAGGTCACCGGTTTTAGAGATGCCTTCACCGTAGGAAATATCAAATTCTGCTTCCGCAAACGGCGGCGCCATCTTATTTTTAACCACCCGCACCCGGGTTCGATTCCCCACAACCTCCTGCCCATCCTTGATGGCGCCGATGCGCCGAATATCGAGCCGGACCGAGGAGTAAAATTTCAACGCATTGCCGCCGGTGGTGGTTTCCGGATTGCCGAAAACCACGCCGATTTTCATTCGAATCTGGTTGATAAATATGACCGTTGTCATGGTTTTGCCGATCGTACCGGTTAATTTTCTCAGGGCCTGGGACATGAGTCTGGCCTGCAGTCCCATGTGTGAATCGCCCATCTCACCTTCAATTTCGGCCCGTGGCACCAGCGCCGCCACGGAATCAATCACCAGGATGTCGATGGCACCGCTTCTAACCAGCATATCGGTAATTTCAAGGGCCTGCTCGCCGGTATCCGGCTGTGATACCAATAGCTCATCGCAGTTGACACCCAGACGTCTGGCGTAGCCGGTGTCAAGGGCGTGTTCGGCATCGATAAAAGCCGCAATTCCGCCATTTTTTTGAGCCTCTGCCACCGCGTGCAGGGCCAGGGACGTTTTACCGGATGCTTCCGGCCCAAAAATTTCTACCACCCGGCCCCGGGGAAGTCCCCCGATCCCCAGGGCACTGTCCAGGGCCAGGGAAGTGGTGGATATAACCGGCACCTCCATCACGGGCTTGTCGCCCAATTTCATGATGGCACCTTTACCGAACTGGCGCTCCACCTGGGCCATGGCGGACTCCAGGGCTTTTTCTTTATCCTGTGCAATAGACATGATTTCCTCCTGTCTGGAATGACGAATGTCGAATGTCAAATGTCAAATGATGGAAGTCGCTTTGCTCCATCGTTTTGATTATGGCGGATTTGCAATGATCGTTCGACCTCGAATCTATCAATGGGCAGCATTCCTTAATTCAACACTTGTCCGCCTCTGGCGGATTCGTCATTCGTCATTCCTAGTTTGGTCTGTTTCAATTTAGAGTAAACAGCACCCGACGGTTTCATATCGCTTTTAAACAATATCACCTGATTAAAAGTGAATTCCTCTGAGCTTAGGCTGGCATAATCGGTTATCATTTGACGGATCACAGCCGGGCTGGCGGCCTGTTTGATGCGACCCAGGGTCAAATGGGCTCTGAACGGTCTTTTGTCTTTTGGAAATTGCGCTCCGGCCAGCTTTTCCTCCAGCCGGCTCTGAAAAGCGAACAGCGATCGGATGTCGCCACCAAGGCCGACCCATATGACACGTGGGCGTCTTATGCCCGGGAAAACGCCGACCCCCCTGACAGACAGCGTAACCGGCGAGGATTCAAAGGCGGCCGCCGTCATTTCAGCACCGATTTTGTCAATATGGTCGGCCTTGATATCGCCTAAAAATTTGAGGGTCAGATGGACATTTTCGGGTCGCACCCACCGGGCCCGAATTTTCAACCGTTCTAAATCCTGCCGTACTTTGGCCAACAGCGAGGTCACCGCCAGGGGCAGCTCAAATGCAATGAAAGCACGTATTGTCTCGGACATGTTACTTTTAGCCGCTATTATTCCCCATAATTACCGGACTCGAACCGAAAAAGAAATATTTGTAATTGGCATAACTGTTTTTTAGCGATTAGTTCTTTCATTTACTCGGCAACGTGAACTGGGGTTCTCCAAGGGTGAACTTACCCTGGGAAATATTTTTCTTCAGAATATCAGCTATTTCACGGGCCTTTACCAGGCTGGACAAGGGGACGGTCGGTACCTCCTGCCCGTTGAGCTTGATAAACCCGCTTTTTAGCTCGGCGTAACTGACCTGTCCGTAGCTTCGGGCAACACCGTTGGGGTAATCGTTGCCGTAGTCGACGATTTGAGTAACAATATCTTCATCGGAAATGCCCGTGTAACCGGCAATTTCTTCATTTAAAATCGGAATCGGGATCCCCAGCCCCACTGCCAGCGAACATCCGTACCCCTGCAAACTCATTCCCACCAGCCATTCCGGACTCATCATTTTTAAATCCCCCATCACCCAGAGCGTTCCGGCGGGCGATACCGGTACCCCCTTTTTGTTTCTTTTGACCGATGGTTTGTGCTGGGTGCCGTGCCAGGTTACATACCCATCTGCTCCGCCCAGAAAAATTCGGGTTCCCAGCCCGATGGTTTTATAATAAGGATCGTTAAACAGAGGACTGAGCTGGCCGGCCGAACAATAGTTGGCATTGGCTGCCCCGGGTTTTAATGTTCCCATATAAGTGTAGATCGTTTTTGCGGTGAGATTAACCGCACAGTTGTAATTCTGATAGGCGTTTCTCGGGTTGCAAAGGGTCGCCTGGGGCAATGTGCGCAGGGTAATCTCCTTTTCCACCAGACGGTTGGGATAACAGTCGGTACCGTAGGCCGTGGCTTTGAGGTGAACCTTTTTTCCGGCAACCAGATCCTGAATGACGTGCCCCCCCCCGTAGTTGAATTCTCCGGGATAGACTTTATTAAGCGGATCATCCTCCGCCGCTTCTGTAGCCCCGATGTAGCAGTCAACAGCGGCCACACCGGCATAGGCCGGAACCCTGTTCAACCAGACTTTAGAAGCTTTAATGGGTGGAACCGAATGGCCAAAATTGATAAATGCACCGGATGAACACATGGGGGCAAAGGTTCCGGTAGTCACCACATCCACCTGGCGGGCGGCTTCGACAGGCCCTTGATTTTTGACGATATCTATAATCTCCTCCGCCGTGACAACAACAACATCACCGGATTTGATTTTTTCATTGATTTCCTGGATGCTTTTATTGACTTTATGCTTTTTCATGGCCGATCACTTTTTTCTGGTAATGGATTGGGCCCACTCTATTTTTGATGTCACATTGTTTTGTATCCATTTTATATCCCACCATTCGACAGGATTAACGAAGGTATCGTTGATCAGCATGCTGAAGTGCAGATGATCACCGCCGGCCATGCCGGTGCTTCCGGTGAGGCCCAATTTGTCACCCCTGGACACACTATCACCGGCGTTGACGGCAATCTGACTTAAATGGGAGTACATGCTGAACAGTCCATAGCCGTGATCCAGAATAACTGTCTTCCCGTAAATCCCCAATTCGCCTGAGGCGGACGCAAAAGCAACAGTACCGGTATTGCCGGCCGGCACCGTGCTGTTGGCAACCGATGCCAGATCAATTCCCAGATGTACCTGCCGATCTATCTCGTTGCCCTTGTAATAATAGGTACGGTGATCCGCAAATCGCGCCCGGGAAGCCGAATTCGGCAATCTTAAAAAACTGCCCTGCCAGTGCATCTTTTGATCTGGATTCCGGCAAGCAGCGGCTATCTCCTGGTAATTGGCCGCTCGAAGCTCCCTATTAATTTCCAGGAATTTATCCACGGGAGATTTTGAGGCGTCCTGGGATATTTGAGACGAAAATTCAGGAAGTTTACGGCTTAAAAATCCGTCCGATATGTTGATTTGATCTTTTCTAAAAACCTTGCGGCGAATATGAAAGGAAAAGCTGCTTTCGGCTTGATTGCCGGCCAGATCAGCCGCCCGGGCACGGATGTCGGTGTCGCGCCCCTGTTGATAACCGACGGCAATAAAGGTCAGATAAACAAGGGGGTCGTCGAAGAATCCCCCGTAACCTGGAAAAAATTTATCCCCGACCTGAACCCCGCCCTGCGAACAGTTTTCAGAGGTGCGAAAAATTACCAGCCCTGCCCCTCCCTGATTGATATTATGGGCACGGCTCAGCACCTCTATTGCCGGTGGTCGGGTGTCAATTGTCACCGTCTTTTCTATATAGGTCTTGTTACCTTTCCACCAATCCCTCCAGGAGTAATCCTGCACAACCATGCGCAGAATTGCTTCGCCATCGCTTAATCCCAATTTCAGGGGCGCAACCGCAATTTTTATTGATGTCTCCTTCAAGCTTCCGCCTTTAAGCAGGCCTGCCGACGGAAAATCGGTATCCCGTAAAACGACTTCCTTGCCGTCCTTAAGGAGCCCGACCCAGAGCCTGCGCAAGCCGCTTTTTGTATCGGAGACCGCAATGGTGAGTTCCTGTGAGGCGCCGATATAGGGTGAGACCAGGTCCAATTCCAGGGTCGGCTGCTGCCCCTCTAAACGAACCAGCAATAACCAGGTCACCGGCAGAATTATTATCAGACACCCGATGGCGATTATCCACAATTTTCTATTTTTTGTTTTGGCTTTCAAGGGGAAATATTCGATCCTTTGCTTGAGGTTTATAGAAAATGGAATCTGTTTATTTACCAGTTAACCTGCTGATAATCAAGGTCTGTTTTCGTTTCTTGACATTTGGCAGTGTGCAGGCTAAATATTTGTACTACGGGGTGCGGGTTACGAGGTGCGCGTTGCGGGGCGCTGGATACTCGATGTTCGATACCGGCAACTGATATTTAACGAATCAACTAATATCTGATTTTACATGGCTAAACCAATAAAAGTAGGAAACCTGACAGTCGGACAGGGCTGCCCCCTGGTGCTCATCTCCGGTCCCTGCGTAATCGAGGATTATGAGACGACCCGGGAGATTGCGGCTCATTTGAAAGAGGCAACTGATAAATTGGAAATGCCCTTTGTCTTTAAGGCTTCCTTTGATAAGGCCAACCGTACCTCGGTTACCGCATTCAGGGGACCGGGTTTGACCGAAGGCCTCAGAGTGCTGGCAGAAATCAAGGAGGAATTTGGCATTCCGATCCTTTCCGATGTCCATCGCATCGCCGAAATTCCAGCGGCTGCCCGGGTGCTGGATATTATCCAGATTCCTGCTTTTCTATGCCGCCAGACCGATTTCATTGTGGAAGTCGCCAAAAGCGGCAAACCTGTAAATATCAAAAAGGGCCAGTTTCTGGCGCCATGGGATATGGCCAATGTAGTGGAAAAGATCACTTCAGCAGGTAACCGCCGCATTCTGATTACCGAACGGGGAACGATGTTCGGCTATAACAATCTGGTCGTGGATTTTCGCGGATTCATGATTATGCGCCAAACCGGTTATCCTGTGATTTTTGACGCCACACACAGCGTACAACTTCCGGGCGGAGCCGGTAAGAGCTCGGGAGGGCAACGTGATTTCGCCCCGATGCTGGCCAGAGCGGCAGTTGCAGCGGGCGTCGACGGCGTTTTCATGGAGGTTCATACAAACCCGGAGCAAGCCCTGTGTGACGGTCCCAACTCCCTAAAACTCGACACCATTTATAATCTACTCTCCCGGTTAAAGACCATTCACAATACCATCAGTTAACCCGGACAAGCCGGTAAAAAGAATTAATCACGAAAGGACGAAATCACGAAAAGAAAGAAATGAAAACGATTTCGTGTTTTCCAATTTTCGTGTTTTCGTGATAAAAAAAGTTTTGCTACTAAAAGAACATAAATTCCAATAAAGCGTTTCAAATGAAAGATACAATCCTGCTGGAAAAGTTAAAGCATATTCAGCTTCTTTTGCTGGATGTAGACGGCGTCCTCACCGACGGCAGTATTATTTATAATGATGACGGCAACGAAACCAAAATTTTCAATGCCAGGGACGGATTCGGTCTCAAGCTGGTGATCCAGGCCGGGATCAAGGTCGGCATCGTAACCGGAAGAAGCTCTAAAGCGCTGCATCACCGCTGCGACGACCTGGGGATTCGCTATTTATTTGATGGCCTGGCGGACAAGGCCATGATCCTTGAAAAGATTGCCGTGCAAACTGGGATTGGCCCGGACCACGCCGCCTTTGTGGGTGATGATTTGCCGGACCTGCCGATAATGAAACGCACAGGTTTATCTATCGCGGTGGCGGATGCCCATGAACTTGTTCGCAAAAAAGCCGATTGGACGACTCAGGCCCGGGGGGGACACGGTGCCGTGCGAGAAGTATGCGAAGCGCTGCTGACTGCCAAAGGGATCTGGGACGAAATTGTCAATCGGTATTAGGGTATAGGACTTGGTTATCTGGTAGATAGGCATGTAAAAAATTTGAGGTAGCAACCTGAAACCATCAACGGATATCGTCTTGTTAGGTTTTAAAAAAAATAAAAAACTGAACTTTATATTGCTGGCGGTTATTCTGGTAACCATGGGAACCATTACAGCGGTTTTTATCGGATACCGGAGGGTATCCAGCGCACCGGAGCAGCTGCTCTCCTCGATCAAGGAAGGCGCCAATCTGTCGCTGGGAAAAATTCGGCAGACAGCCACCCGTGACGGCAAAAAAGAGTGGAGTCTGGAAGCCGGATCGGCGCAATATATGGAAAACGAAAAAAAGGCCGTTTTAAAAAATCTGTTCATAACTTATTTCCTTAAAGACAATCGCGAAGTTTATCTGGAAGCAGAAGAGGGAATATTACAAACCGATACAAATGACATTGAATTTTCAGGCAATGTTGTGGTAAGGAATGAAGATTATCAGTTAAAAACCAGGCGACTGGGTTACGAACACGAACGACGCATCATATTTTCCAATGACCCGGTTCAAATTTCAGGCGAATCCGTGGAACTATGCGCTAGTTCTCTAAAATATGATCTGAACAATAATAAAATAATTTTAGCCGGTAATGTCGAGGCTACCGTCACAAGGGATTTAACAGCGATTCAAAAAATGGGTTCCCGGTGACAGTAGCAACCCATGACCTAGCTTGCTGAGGCGTGCTTAAAAATTCAGGATCCCATCTTTTTATGAAATTGTGTTGTAATGGTTGCAATTTTAAATCATCTCAACTAAAATAAAAGAAAATCGGATGTCCTGGCATTCAAATTGCAAGTCGCCGGAGCCGAATAAATCGCTAATTACTTAAACCTAACCAGGATGAAACGAAGCCCGCGGATAAAATGGCACTTGAACTACGACAACAACTAAAATTAACCCAACAGCTGATCATGACGCCGCAACTTCAGATGGCAATCAAGCTGTTGCAATTGTCCAGGCTGGAGCTCATGGATACCATTCGAACCGAGCTGGAGGAAAACCCAGCCCTCGAAGAAGTACCGGAGAGCACATCCGTCGAACAGTTAACCGATCAACCGGATCCCTCATCCACCAATGCCTCCGAAACGAAAGAAGTCACCATAGACGAAAAACTGCAGGAGGACATCGATTGGAGCAATTATCTGGATGAGTATAACACCCCCGGACGGGTTCATTATGAATCCGAGGATCGTGATACCCCGAAATTTGAATCCTTTATCGCCCATAGAGAGTCCCTGAATGATCACTTGCTCTGGCAGTTTCTGATGACCAAACCCAACAAGGAAGAAGAAAAAATTGCCAGTCTGCTCATTGGAAATATAAATAAAGATGGTTATCTTCAGATATCGGCCGAGGAAATTGCTTACACGAGCGGTTCATTGCCTGAAAAAGTGGAAGAAATTCTGGCAATCATTCAATCATTTGATCCTGTGGGCGTTTGCGCCCGTGATCTGCGGGAATGCCTGTTAATTCAGGCAAACGTCCTGGGGTTGGAAAACACGATCGTCACCGATATCATCGAGGATCATCTGCCGAATCTGGAAAAGAAAAATTACAAGGTTATCTGCAAGGCGCTCAAAAAAAGCATGGATGAGGTGGTTTCGGCCATTAACGTCATCAAAGCCATGGAACCCAAGCCCGGCAGGCAATTCAGTGATGAAACACCGCAGTATATCAATCCGGATATTTACGTCTATAAACTTGAAAACGAGTTTGTCATCATGCTAAATGATGACGGCATGCCAAAGCTTAGAGTAAACTCTTTCTATAAAAATTCCATCGGCCGTGGTAAAAAAGTTTCCGGGGAAGCCGAAAATTACATCCAGGAAAAAATGAGATCCGCCGCCTGGTTGATCAAGAGCATTCATCAACGACAAAAGACCATTTACAGGGTAATGGAAAGTATCTTACGCCATCAACGGGAATTTTTTGACCAAGGAATTGCCTATCTTAAACCCATGGTGCTCAGAGACGTCGCCCAGGATATCGGTATGCATGAATCAACCATCAGCCGGGTTACGACCAACAAATATGCGTTTACCCCCCAGGGCATTTATGAATTAAAATATTTTTTCAACAGTTCGATTCGACGGGAGCATGGTGGCGCAATTGCTTCAGCCAGTGTCCAGGACAAGATCCGGCAAATCATCCTGGCGGAAGATCCCAAAAAGCCATACAGTGATGATAGGATAGCCCAAATTTTGAAAAAAGAAGAAATTCACATTGCGCGCAGAACAGTCGCCAAATATCGCGAGATGCTGAAAGTACTGCCATCCAATAAACGCAAACAAATCTAGGGAGATCTTAAAGTATGCAGACATCCGTCACGTTTAAGAATATTGATCCTTCTGAAAATTTAAAATCATACGTGAGTGAAAAATTGGATCGTTTCGACAAATACCTTGACAATCCGGCCGAAGCCAGTGTCGTGCTGACGGTCGAAAAATTTCGACACATCGCCGAGATCAACATCGCCGGTGATAAACTTACCATCACCGGCAGCGAACAGACCAATGACATGTATGCCGCCATCGACATGGCGCTTGATAAGCTTGAAAAACAGATTAAAAAAAGTAAACAGAAAATAAGAGACCGCAGGTCGGCATCAAAAAACCGCAATCGATCCCTGCTGGAAGAGACGGACCATCTGCTCGACGAAGATGCTGAAAGGCAGATTAAAATCCGCAATATTGAATATAAACCGATGGATATTGAAGAAGCCGTATTACAAATGGATTTGATTGAAGATAATTTTCTGGTGTTTACCAATGCCAGAAGTGACCGCATCAATGTGTTGTACCGACGTAAAGATGGTCACTACGGCTTGATTCAGCCCAACTCATGATTAAGGTAAACATCTTACGGACCAGCCTATCCTTTTTTCGGTTAACTGTGGGGCCTTTGCAAAACGGTTGGCTCCAGGCTGATTCAAAATATCGACAAAACAGAGCCTTTCTGGATTGATATCGCCTGAGGCGGCGGGCAACTGCCGCCTTCTCTGCCTGCTGCTGCAGACTTGCACGGCGGAGGGGTAGACAGACGCCTGAAACCGCTCTCAGAACGATATTGCCTGGATGGACACCCTAACCGAACCAGCGATGGGAGATGCGGCGGGATAACTTTTGACAAAGGTTTCGGTAATTTATAGTTCGAGTTGAACAGCTGAATGGTAATGATGACATGAAAATTTGCGACGTCCTACAAAAAGAAGCAATACTGGCAGATTTAAAGGCCCAGAATAAAAAGGGTATCCTGGAAGAACTGGTAGCTCCGGTGTCTGAAATTGCCCAGGTCGATAAGGAAGACCTGGTCAAAGTTCTGATGGAAAGAGAACGGCTTGGCAGCACCGGCATTGGGGGAGGCATTGGCATTCCCCATGGCAAGATGAAAGATATTGATTCGCTGGTCCTCGGGTTCGGCCTCAGCCGCAAAGGTGTCGATTTTGAGTCCCTGGATGGACAACCCACCCATATCTTTTTTTTACTGATCACCCCGGAAAATTCGACGGGTCTTCACTTGAAACTGCTGGCCCGAATTTCGCGGATCCTAAAAGATGATCCATTCAAGACTAGATTGTTAAACGCCGCGAATCGCGATGAAATATTGGACATAATAAATGAGGAGGATGAGGATTTTTAGCTATTTTTAACGATGTAAAGTGAAAAATAAACGGTTATGCATAATTACCGGGCTCTCTGGCTCCGGAAAGAGTACCGCGATGGCCGCACTGGAAGATGCTGGGTTTTATTGCGTCGATAACATGCCGGTCGATCTACTGCCGAAATTTATGGAATTGCCCATAGAGCACGATTCCGAACTTGCCGGAATCGCACTGGTGATGGATTTGCGCGAAAAAGGCTTTCCTGACAAATACAATTCCATCTTCAATGAGCTTAAACAAAAAGGTTTCAATGTCGAAATTCTCTTCCTTGAAGCAGAAGAAGAAATCCTGGTTCAGCGATACAGCACAACACGGCGGCAACACCCTCTGGCGGCTGGAAAAAGTCTGCTCGAGGGAATCCGGACAGAAAAAAAACAGCTGAAAGACTTGAGAAAGGCAGCCGACCTGGTTATAAACACCTCCAAGTTCAATGTCCATGAACTCAAGTCCAAAATTCTCGATATTGCCCAAAAAAGTAAAAAACTTGTGCCGATGCGCATTAATGTGCTTTCCTTCGGCTTCAAATATGGGATACCCTATGATGCCGATCTGATCATGGATGTGCGATTTCTGGTGAATCCCTATTTTATTCCGGAATTAAAAGAGCTGGATGGAGAAACCCGGGAAATAAAGGCTTTTGTGCTGGAACACCCGGAGACGCGTGCCTTTCTGGCAAGATATCTGGAACTTCTTGACTATTTAATCCCGTTGTACGAGAAAGAGGGTAAGGCTTATTTAACAATTGCCCTCGGATGCACAGGGGGCCGGCATCGCTCGGTGGCCATTGCCAGAGCAATATTTGAGCACATCCGTGCAATGGGAAAAACAGTGGAAATCAATCATCGCGACCGCGACCAGCCTTGAAAGAGAAAAATAGCTCGACAATCCTGTTACAAGCAGAACGATATTTGCAGCAAAAGTTCACCCTTTCGGATCAAACATTTGCAAGGTGATTTATGATCGGCATTGTTATTGTTACACATAGCCAGCTTGGGGAAGCATTGATAGGGGCGGCTGAATTTATTATCGGCAGCCGACCCGGGTCAATCGAATCGATTTCGATTGACCTGAGTGAAAATGCAGAAAAATTACGCCAAAAAATCGACCAGGGCATAAAAAAGGTAATGGGGCAGGAAGGTGTTATTATTCTGACGGATATGTTTGGGGGCACGCCTTCCAACTTGAGTTATTCGTTTTTAGAGGAAGGCCGAATCGAGGTGCTATCCGGTGTCAACCTTCCGATTTTAATCCAGGCTGTTAATATGCGTAAGAAAAAGGAACTCGGCCAACTGGCAGCTGATCTGGAAGTATTTGGCAAAAAGAGTATATCACTGGCCAGTGGTATTTTAAAAGGTAACAAGCGGAGCTAAACCGTGAACGGTTGGCAACTTGTGAGTATCAACCAGGCCGACCTTGAACCTATTCTTGCGATTGAGCAGAATTCGTTTCAGCGGCCCTGGGACTGCCTGTCTTTTGAATTTGCGTTGGGTTGTCCAAGCGCTCGCAATTACGCGGTCAAATCAACTGCGGGGGAAATCTGCGGTCCGTTCATCGCATATGCTATCTTGCGTATGGTAGGCGATGAAGTGCACCTTCAAAAAGTTGCCGTCACCCCTGCCTGGCGGGGACAGGGGGTCGCCTCCTGGCTTCTGCAGCGATGCTTCACCCTGAGCGTTGAGCAGGGTGCCAAATCGGCTTACCTTGAAGTTCGCCCTTCAAACATCCCGGCGGTTGAACTTTATCAGAAACTGGGATTTGAATTGATCGGAAAGCGACCCAAATATTATCCAGATTCAAAAGAGGATGCGCTGTTGATGATTAAAACCCTAAAGGAGGATTTATGAGCATAAAAATTGGTATAAATGGTTTTGGCAGAATCGGACGCATGGTTTTACGGGCCGCTTTAAAACATCCGGATGTGGATGTCGTGGCGATAAACGATCTTACCGATTCTGAAACAATGGCCTATTTGTTAAAATATGATTCCGTCCACGGCCAGCTGAATATGAATGTTACGGCCCAGAAAGACAGCATTGAAATCGATGGGAAATCAATCACCATTCGATCCGTAAAGGATCCGGAAAAAATTGGCTGGGGCGATCTGGGAGTGGATATTGCGGCTGAATGCACCGGTATATTTCGAGATCGGGATGGAGCGTCCAAGCACCTGACCTGCGGGGCGCGCAAAGTTATCATCTCCGCACCGGCCGGCGATCCCGACATCACCATTGTCATGGGAGTCAACTCCCATCAGTATGATCCCCGGCAGCACCATATTATTTCCAATGCCTCCTGCACAACCAATTGTCTGGCCCCGGTTGCCAAGGTGCTTCTTGAAAATTTCGGGCTCAGTCGCGGATTGATGACAACCATCCATTCCTACACGGGAGATCAGCGCCTGCTTGACTTCCCCCATAAAGATCTACGCCGGGCACGGGCGGCCGCCTTGTCCATGATCCCCACAACTACCGGCGCCGCCAAAGCCGTCGCCCTGGTCCTGCCGGAACTGTCCGGCAAATTAAACGGTCTTGCCATCCGGGTGCCAACACCCAATGTGTCTCTGGTGGATTTGGTGGCAACGGTGGATAAGTCAGACGTTAACGTCTCGGATATCAATCAGGCCTTAAAACAGGCTTCCGAAGAATCGCTGTCCGGAATTCTAGGCTACAGCGATTCCCCGCTGGTGTCGATTGATTTTAACGGTTCGAGCCTGTCATCCATTGTGGATGCCCCGACCACTTATGTTGTCGGCAATATGGTCAAAGTGCTATCCTGGTACGACAATGAAGCGGGGTATTCCCACCGCATGGTGGATCTGGCCGCGATGGTCGGCAAAGAGTTGTAGCTGGCGCTACAGTAGAGGATCGCTACGCTTATGAAATCAAAACCAGCAAGCTTTAGGAGAAAATGAAATGAGTACCCGAACCCCGCTTATTGCCGGAAACTGGAAAATGTATAAGACAACCCCGGAAGCTGTTCAAACCGCCCAACGGCTTGTGGAGTTGGTGGCCGATTGTGCTGATGTGGACATTATGATTGCGCCGGTATTTACGGCCCTCGATCCGGTCTCCCAGGTTGTTCGTAACAGTCCGGTGGCACTGGGCGCGCAAAATCTGTACTGGGAAAAAGAAGGCGCCTATACCGGAGAAATATCAGCCGATATGCTGGTATCCGTTGGATGTCAACACGTGATCATCGGCCATTCGGAAAGGCGCCAGTATTTCGGTGAAACCGATGAAACGGTCAATAAGAAAATTCGAGCAGCGCTTGATGCCGGTCTGATTCCGGTTCTTTGTGTGGGCGAAACCGAAGGGGAACGGGAAGCCGGTCAAACATTTTCTGTGCTTGACAAACAGGTAAAAAAGGGGTTAGATAATTTTTTTGCTAAAGACTTGGGTTCTCTGGTAATTGCCTACGAGCCGGTCTGGGCCATCGGTACCGGTAAAACCGCCACCAGGGAACAGGCCCAGGAGGCGCATCAGTACATCCGGTCTTTGATAGACCAGAATATAGATAAGGCCTTAGCCCGGGCCATCAGAATTTTATACGGGGGCAGCGTCAAACCCGAAAACATCGACCAACTCATGCAAATGCCGGATATCGACGGTGCCCTGGTAGGCGGGGCCAGTCTGGATGCAGAATCTTTCAGCAAAATTGTTAAATTTAAATAATTGGAAAAATTTACTATGTCAATACTACTCATCATTATTCATATTGTCGTTTGTATTGCGCTGATCATGATCGTTTTGCTCCAAACCGGTAAAGGAGCGGACATGGGAGCCGCTTTTGGCGGTGGCTCCAGTCAGACGCTGTTCGGCAGCACCGGTGCCTCGACCTTTTTAAGCAAAGCCACCACCGGGGCGGCCATCATATTTATGGTCACTTCCCTGGGCCTGGCATATCTTTCCAGTCATCGCAGCGGCGGTCAATCGGTTGTAACCAATACCCCGGCACCGGTGACAACCCCGGCTGTACCCGCCACGACCACACCACCGGCAACGGGAAGCAGCGAAGCGCAGCCGGCCAAATCAGCCGAATAAGAGTATATCCTTTTATCAGTATGTTTCTTCAAATGTGCCGAAGTGGTGGAATTTGGTAGACACGCTATCTTGAGGGGGTAGTGGGCAAAACCCGTGCGGGTTCAAATCCCGCCTTCGGCACCATTTTTGGAGGCACTTAGAGTTAATCTAAGTGCCTTTTTTTAGTTCGCCGCTTAGATCAAAGGCATCAGCGCATCCAGAAATCATCTCCCCTACCCTAAACCAGCATTCAAGTCCCGCCTCCCTATTCTCAACTATTTGATATTAAGTTGTTTTATTTTAAACACAAGATTTAAATATTTGTATTGAGCAACTCTTCTGATTTCAATATAAAATATATTTTAACATTTATAATTAAAAACTATTTGACAATTAAAATATTTGTGATATAAAACAAATCCACCTGGTGTCGTGCCGGTATGGGGCCCCGTATCGCGGTAACCGGTAGCGGCGGATAAAGAATCGTCTTGCAGCAGGATTAGAAATAGGAAAGGAGGTATTCAGATGCTTAAACGAACAGAGACATGCAAACAACAATTTTACTGGAAGCCGCTGTTTCGAGCTTTTTTAGCAGCTTTATGCGTAATTTCCTTTATAACTGCGCCGTTTTTTTTGACCGGTTGTAACTCCGGATCTGGCGCTGAAGGCTCCGGGGCATCCGGCTGGGAAGGCTTCGGGACATCCGGTGATCTTGTAATCGGCTTGACGGATGCCCCGGGGGATTTTGTCACTTACACGGTCGATGTGGTTTCCCTGACGTTGACGAAACAAAATGGTGCTGTGGTGAATGCACTTCCGCTGGAAACGCGCGTCGATTTCTCCGGGTACACCGACATGACGGAGTTTTTAACCGTGGCCACCGTACCGTCCGGCCTTTACACCAAAGCCGTCATAACACTGGATTACCGGGATGCAGACATACAGGTAGAGGATCAGAATGGCGATGTGGTTCCGGTCGAAAATATTATAGATGAAGACGGCAGGGAGATCAAAACTTTAAGGTTATCTGTCCATTTAGAAGGGATCAACAAGCTGTTGATTGTTCCGGGCATACCCGCTCACCTCACGCTGGATTTTGACCTAAGGGCGTCAAATCAGGTTGAATTTGACAATCATGGCAACCCGACGACGACGGTCAAGCCGGTACTGCTGGCTGATGTGAATCCCCTCGCGCCTAAAATACACCGTTTGCGCGGGCCGCTCAAAGATGTGAATGTTACCGATGGAACCTTCGATGTGATTATTCGGCCATTTATCCACATTTTATCCGGTGGCGATCGGCGTTTCGGGCTTCTTAACGTTGTCACAGACGACAGGACCTGCTTTGAGATAAATGGTGAGATGTATCAAGGCACGCAGGGACTGCAGACTCTAGATTCATTACAGATATTGACGGCAATTATCGTCATCGGCGATCTAAAAGGACATCCCCTGAAATTTGAAGCCCGGCACGTTTATGCAGGCTCCAGCGTTCCCGGTGGCGATATGGATGTGGTGACCGGCAACGTCACCAGCCGCCAGGGCAACCTGCTGACCATCAAAGGCGCCACACTCATCCGGGCGCAGGGCAGTGTGATTTTCAATGATGAGGTCGTGATTCAGTTGGGTTTAAATACAACCGTGCGACGTCAGCTTTCTTTAAATGAATTCGGCACTAGTGATATCTCCGTTGGTCAGAGAGTTATGGTCTTCGGTCAATTAAATGCAGACGAAACCCGGTTGGATGCATCTGAGGGATACGCCGGTTTGCTGCTCACCACATTAAGGGGTGAAGTGGCCGACAATCACAGCACATTGCGGGTTGATCTGGAGGCGATTGACGGGCGTGGCATCGGGCAATTCGATTTCTCCGGCACGGGTCTGCCTGCGGAAGATGACGCAGATCCCGCAGACTATGAGGTAAATAACGGAGCCATAAATATTTCCAACATGGTGCCTGGAACTCCGATAAAAGTGCGTGGATTTGTCACGGCTTTTGGCCATGCGCCGGAAGTAGCCGACTTTGATGCCCACACCATCATAGATGTCGCCGATGTAACCGCCGTCATGGTCGTCGACTGGTTTCCGGCATCTCGCGGAGCCGTGGAATATCTTTCATCCGACAGCTTTACGCTCAACCTGCAAGGCACCGGCTGGTTCCATCATTTGTGCCGTGCCGGTGTGGGGACGGATCTGGATGATCTTTCGAATCCGCCTCTCATCAAGGCCAGTGAAAGCGGGCAAGGTTTATATTTCATCGTGGCGGAAGGCAACAGTCAATTGCTTTTTACATTCGAAGATTTTTTGGATGAGCTGTCTGAGCACCTTAATGAAAACGCCGCCGTCAGGCACCTAGTCGCTGTCGGGAAATTCGATGATACTGTATCGGCCATGACGGTGAATCATGTAACCGTCAGCCTCAGGTAACTTTTTATTTTAGCCTTTTGGAAAGGGACACGGAGCAGCCCGCCTGATGCGCGTGCCGCATGCAAGCCGACCACGGCGGGCAACTCCGAGTCCTATCAAAAAGCGATGAAGGAACATAGAAAGGAGGGATCCATGAAGCGTTTATTCTATTTTAATATTTTGCTGGTATTTTTGGTGGTGTGTGCATGTAGCCATAGTGTTTTCTATTACAGCAAGTATGGAGATATAGACGGTGTTAAGCCTTTTGTTGAAAAGGGCGATATTCATAGAGCCAACAGTTACGGCTTTACACCCTTGTTGATAGCCACCTATTACGGGCACACAGGCCTGGTGAAATATTTAGCTGAAAATGGTGCTGACGTTAACCGGCAGGATAATAGAGGCTGGACTTCACTCATGTATGCCGCGTACTATAACCATAAAGACATCGCTAAAATTCTTTTAGCACATAACGCTTCGGTAACCCTAAAAAATTCAGAAGGCAAAACTGCGCTCGACTATGCAGAGGAAGCTAACAGTGGAAATCTACTGGATTTGCTGAAAAAAGACCGAACATGATGGGAATTCAATTACAGTTTGGTATTTAACTGTGTACAAAACCTTAACCTTTAATTGGATATGGAAATTATCGATAACTAATATGCATTAATTTCAGTATATTATCCCAAAGGAGCGATTGTATTGAAAAAAGGGGCGCCGGCTCAGAATTTTTATATTCTGTTATCGGGCACGGCCGAGGTCCTGGATGACAGCGGGACCTGTCTGTCCAGGCTTTCCAAAAAGGAAGGTCGATTTACCTTTAATCCCGTATTGCCCGAAGATCAATCGGACGTCCCCAAGCTGGGTTCTCTAATGGAAATTCTTTTGGAGGCTTCAAAAATGATCGATGAAGCAGGTTGCGATGGCGGTTCATCCCATGGGTGCCATGCAGGCGGATAATCTTGGATGCCCTGCCCTTTCAAGACATCCTCCTTCTGATTTACGCCAATATAGGACGGGAAGTAATTTCAAAATCAAGGCAACTTCTGGCATGCAAAATCAGCCATAAAGCTGTCCTAAAAAATAATTCATCTGGCGATACCACCAGGGCCAGTCGTGGTTGACATCATGGCCCCAGTAGTCGATCCAGGCCGGGACGGATTTTTGCCCGAACAGATAATCCAGGTAGCGGGTATCTGCAATGGCTTCTTCCTCCCATGCGCCCTGCCCCACACAAACGATAATCCGGCTCCGGCGGTATTGCTCCAGGTACCATGAATTATTCAAACCGGATAAATAACTTACGGGGGAGTTAAAATAGACTCCCGGCAAATCGCCTGCGGTCAGTTGAAATTCGGGTCGATCAAGACGGTAGAGACCGCTGAGGGCAATGGTTCCTTCGAACACATCGGGGTGTTTTAAAAAAAAATTGACCGCATGATAGGCCCCCATGCTACAGCCGTTGGCCATCACCCGCTCTTGCGGTGATCGGCAGTGGTTGCGGATAAACGGAATAACTTCTTCAACGATATAACGGTCGTAGTCCTCGTGCCGGGCATTGCGATCCGATGGGCAGACAGCATAATTGTACCAGGATTCTTCATCGACACTGTCCACGCAAAACAGCTTGATTTTGCCGGCGTCGATAAAACCTTTAATGGCTTCGATCATTCCCATGCCCTCATAATCAAAATAGCGGCCCCGGGAGCAAGGGAAAACGATAAACGGTTTACCATAGTGCCCGTAGACCTTCAGGGCCATATCGCGATTGAGGTGGTTGCTCCACCACCGGTGATGTTCGATATGCATTGTGCCGTCCTTTCAACCCCAAACAGCTTCTAATCACCTGTCTGATGAATAAACCCAACAATTTCCAGCAATTCGTCCAGGCTTTGCGATCTAAAAATATAACCGATATCCCCCAGGGCGCTGCTGAAAACCCCGGGCACGCTTTCGACCTGGACCATGAAGGTGCCATAACGCGCCAGGATGTCGTCATGGCTGTGCGCATAGCGCTGGTTGAATTTGCGGCTGGCATAGCAACAATGATAATCCCGCCTATAATTAACAGCCGTCTGATTATGAACCAGCAATTCAGCCCAGATCCGGTAAATATCAATATCACAGGCGTAGTTAAACATATCGGTGGTATAGCCGCCCGGCGGCCGCATATTGACTTCCAGGGACACATATTGGTCGGCCGCGGTCTGGAAGAATTCAATGTGAAAAAACCGTTCCCTCACATTAAAAGCCCTGAGGCACTCCCGGCCGATCTTCTCCAGGCTGGCAGGGATATCGCGCAGCGAATAATAGTATAAATGACGCGCTTCGTTGACGGTTTCCATGATGCCCTGGCTGAAAGTGTGGACTGTATAGAATACGGGATTGCCGCTGCGGTCCGCCAATCCATCAAAGGAATAAATGGTACCGGATATGAATTCTTCCATGATGTAATCGGTGTCGGGCTTTGACTCGAAAAATGCCGCAAGATCCTGGTCTCCGTTGAGCCGGTATGTGGCGATGGCGCCCACCCCGTCATCGGGCTTGGCGATTACCGGATAACCGGTTTCACGAATCAGACAGTGGGCATCCTCCACGGTATAAACGATCTGTCCGCGGGCCACCGGAACCCCGGCCTCACGAAATTTGGCCTTCATGCGGGACTTACGTCGAATGAAATCGATTTCTCGGCCGCGAACGCCAAAAATATTAAAATCGTCCCTTAGCCGCGCTTCAGTGCTCAGCCAGTATTCATTGAGGGAATCCAGGCGATCGATTTTGCCGTAGCGGTGGGTAAAAAAGCCGCAGGCCCGCACCAGATCATCGTAGTTATGCATGTCGGCGACTCGATAATACTCGGTCAACCCGGTGCGAACTTCCTGAGCCAAATTATCAAATGGTTCGTCACCGATACCCAGAACATTGGCTCCGGCCGCTTTCAGGCTCCGGCAAAACCGGCAGTAATGGGGTGGGAAATGGGGCGAAAGGAAAACAACGTTCATAGATAATTCCTTTGATTTTCCTGGGGATCGTCCTTTAATACATAGTCTGCAATTTCAAATATCTGCGCTTCGTTCGGCGAACGGAAAATATATCTTTCAGCTCCCATGGCTTGCTGGAATATGGGCGGGTTCAGGTCATGTTCGACCAGACAATGCCCGAAGGCTGAGAGGATCTCAGCATGGCTGTGGGCATAGTGTTTATTTTTGCGTCCGATATAGCTGCAATAATATTTCTTTGGGGCTGCAACAGCCCCCCGGTCTCCGGCAATCATGCCGGCGTAAGCACGGTACAGATCATCATCGACACTATAGTTCATCATATCCAGTATGGCCCCACCCGGCGGCCGGCAGTTAATTTCAATCGGCATATAGATTTCACCGGTTTTGAAAAATTCAAAATGAAAAAATTTGCGGCGGATGTCAAATAGGGCTGCCAGTTTCCGGCCGATTGCGCGCAGTTCATCTGGAATATGACGGCTGACATAAAAGAAGGTGTCCTTTCCCTGAACGAACTCTAGAATACCATCACCGTAAATTAATGAATTCTCAAAGACAACCCTGCCTTCGTAGTCGGTCAACCCGTCATAGGTGACCATATCGCCTTCAATAAATTCCTCGATGAGATACTCCCCTTTGATCTGGCACAAATGCGATTGGAGCTGGTGTTTATTTTCAACCCTGTAAATGCCGCCGGCGCCAACCCCTTCGTCCGGTTTTAATATCAGAGGGTATCCCAGCGTATCGGCCAGACCCATCGCCTGCTTAATATCCGCAATTCGCTCCCCCCGGGCGACCGGCAACCCGAGGTTTTGGAAAAGCCGCTTCATACTGGATTTTTTCTTCAACCGGGGCAAATCCTGTTTCTTGATACCGTCAATGCCGTATTTTTCATTGATGATTGCTTCCAGGTTCAGCCATTGCTCATTGTGAGATTCCACCAGATCAAAATTTCCCCCATGACCGCAAGCGTTCTTTTGCCTCAAAAGCTCATCCACGGCGTGTTGCACAGCATCAGCATTATTCAAATCCGCCCGGATATACCAGGTTAAAGCGGATCGCAGACTTGCGGGCATGAAATAAAAATCCGCCTCTCCCAATCCCCAGACTCTAACGCCCAGGGAATGCAAGTGCTCGATGAAATGAGCATAATTGGGAGGAAATTCGGGTGAAATATACAAAAAATCCATCTGTCACCTGACCTGCGCAAAAGCTAATATTTGCCGTTCGTAAAATATCCAAATTCCCCTGCTTGAGCCACCGAAATTGCAGTCTATCATAAGCGTAAAACATGTCCAATGGATAAGTTTGGGGGGTGGCAAGCCCGTCACCGCCCCGAATTTTCTCACCCGGAGCGATTTTTACTAAACTTAATATGCATTTGTACCGATATATTCGGTAACCTTTGGGCCGGAGGAGGCATGGGCATATACTATAACGTTGTTTACCAGGGTAAAATTCTCGCAGGCTTCGACTTTGAAGCGGCTAAAAACAAACTCATCGAAAAATTCTCCCTCAGCAAGGAAAAAGCCGAAAAAATACTCAGAAGTCGCCACGTGGTGTTGAAAAGGACGGTCGACGAGATTACCGCCCGCAGGTTGGGTTTGGCCCTTAAACGGGCCGGCCTCGATATTTCACTGACAAAGAGTCAGGCCCCGGCAGATATTCAGCCGACGACCGCTGGTTTCGGCTCGAAAATCGAACCACGGTCGAATAAAATCACAGCACCCCCGGCCGCCGCACCTGGCCGTCAAACCGACGCAGCTGCCCCGGGCGCCGCAGTCGCGCAAACCCGGGTCAAAAAAAACGTTGTCATCCCCTTTGAGTTTAGCGGCAGTGGACTCGAATATTTCAAGATTTGGCTGGTAAACACTATCCTAAGCATCCTTACCCTCGGTATTTATTCAGCCTGGGCCAAAGTGCGCCGCAAAAAGTATATCTATGGCTCGGCGCGGTTCAACGGCGCCGGTTTCGAATACCTTGCGGATCCGGTCAAGATTCTCAAGGGGCGCCTGATTGCCTTTGGTTTTCTGGTCGTTTATTCGACGCTGACCGAGCTGTTCCCACTGATCAGCTTTTTTTTCTCTTTGGGGTTTATGGCCATCGTTCCCTGGGTCGTGGTCCGGGCACTGGCCTTCAACGCACGCAACAGCGCCCTGCGCAACATTCGCTTCGGTTTCAGCGGCAGCGTCATGGATTCGGCCAAGGCATTCGTCCTGTGGCCGATGCTGGTGCCCCTGACTCTGGGAATCCTGGCCCCCTATGCATACTACCGCCAGAGAAAATTCATTGTCGAAAACCACAGTTATGGTTCCACCCGGTTTGCCTTTTCCGCAACAGTCCGTGATTACTACCGCCTTTTTTTAAGCGCCTTTGTTCCGATTATCCTGGGCTTGGGTCTTGTGGTGGCCGCCGCCTTTGTCCTTCCACCCCTGGCAGTACCGGCCGGTTTGGCACTGTATCTTTATCTGTTCGCCTTTTACTCGGTAAAGACCACCAACCTGCAGTTCAATTCATCCCAACTGGCCGCACATCGGTTCCAGGCCAGCCTGAAAATCAGAGAATACCTGGCACTGGTTGCCACCAATTCCCTGGCCACGGCCCTGACCTTGGGTTTGTTTCATCCCTGGGCCAGAATTCGTACCCTGCGTTATCACCTCTCCCGCTTAAGCCTGATCACATCGGGCGACATCGACACCTTTATCGCCGGAGAGCAAGAGCAGATAGGTTCTGTGGGAGAAGAAATGAGCGAATTTTTCGACATTGATATCGGATTTTGATCTCTATACAAGGAAAATGGTATGACGGCCATACTTCAGCCGAAGTTCCGGCCGTCTGTAATATATACGACAGCGGTGCCGTGACCGTCGAACACTCGGTGGCCGGCCGCCGGATCCTGTCTTTATCCCGCTTCACAATTAAAGTCTCCCCCCGTTTGGCAGACACCCCTCGCTATCTCCACTTTCCGGATGGCGAAAAATTCGAAACCCAGGACAATCTTTCCGTTGACAGGGTCGTGAAGCGTTTCACCGATGCCGGCTGGACGCATTGGCTGCACCGCTTTGAGAGTCACTGGCACTTTGCCCTAATCGCCCTGGCGGTAATGCTCGTGTTTCTGTGGGGAGGCCTCAAATACGGCTTCCCCCTGGCGGCCCGCATAATCGCCGACCGCTTGCCGCCTTCCATCCTTCATGGGACCGCAGAGCAAACCCTGGGCATTCTGGACAAATCGGTTCTGAGCGAATCTGAACTCGACGAAACCGTCCGGAGCCGGCTGCAGAAACACTTCCAGCCGCTTATCGATGCCCACGCGAATGAAACCCTGACGGTCGTGTTTCGCAAAGGGGGACGGATCGGCCCGAACGCCTTTGCCCTGCCGGACGGCACGATCATTTTCACGGATGAAATGGTCCGACTCGCTCAGCACGATGAAGAACTCATGGCCGTTTTAGCCCATGAAGTCGGTCATGTGGTTCACCGCCACGGCTTGCGCACCATAATTCAAGATTCTTTGCTTGGTTTTGCCCTATTGGCGATCACCGGAGATCTAGCCGGTTCGTCGGAACTTTTCTTGGGGCTGCCTGTCCTACTCACCCAATTGGCCTACTCTCGCACCTTTGAACGCGAGGCCGATAGCTACGCCTTGGACTACTTGCGTGCCCATGACATCCCACCGATCCATTTTGCTCGCCTGATGCGACGAATCGAACAGACCGCCTCGCCCGGTTCCAAGGGAGCCGATCCCACATGGTCGGGCTACCTTTCGTCCCATCCGCTGACCACCGAGCGTATCCATTCCTTCGAAAATGGCGCCGACTGAACCCAACAATGATGGCAGGCAGAATAAGCTTGACAACCGCAAAAAAATAAGGCAGGAAAAAGGATCGTAACCTGCTAATATTTATAAATAATTAAATCTTAATGATTCCGGGAAAAATCCATGACTTTCAAGCAATTAACCGTTTTAACCGGAAATTCCGTCGCACATTTGAGTAAGGTTTTGTCATTTTTGGGCAACGCCGGCCTGAACATTCGCGCCCATTGCCTGGTGGACAACGGCGACGGCTATTGCAAGTTAAGAATGGTCGTATCCGAACCGGATAAAGCAATTAAGATTTTACAGTCGCAAAACTTTTCGGCCGTGGTAAACGATGTTGTGCTGATTGAAACCGACGACAAACCGGGCGGGTTGAGCAGGCTGCTTAATGTGCTGGAAAAAGATGACATTCAAATAGAATACTCGTATACGGCGGCCAGCGAATTGCCCGGAATCGCGATGATGATATTTCGGTTTTCAGATAATATGACAGCCGTTAAAATATTGGCAGCCAATGGATTAAAACTTTTAAAATCAGAAGGATAACAATATCTTTCGGTACCCTGCTCCCGGCTGGATTGATTAAGTCGTGATTCTCCCGACCCGTCAGAGGCCGATCGGCGCAGTGTCCTTCCCGCCAAAGCTGTCGATCCATTCAAGGCCCATAAACCGCCCCCTCACCTCTTCCCTGCGTAGCAAGACCTTGATGTTAACCTCTCCGAACTTGCATTGCCGGCAGGTTATGGTTATATTCTGATGCTATGAGAGATCACAACGAAAAGATACCCGACCCAAAAGAGCTGGAAAAAGAAATCAGCCGGTTTTTGGCCAAAAAATTTGGTGAAAACGTAAAAATTGTATCGCCCATGGTGATGACCCGGGAGGCGACCACGGACGAAACCAAGGAAGCCGGCAACTCCAGGAAAAAAATCAACTTTAATTTAAAGCCGGAGGAACTGATTGCCTACCTGGATCAATACGTCGTCAAACAGGATAGCGCCAAAGCCATTCTATCGACCAAAATATGCACTCACTTTAACCGCATCCAACGTACCCTGGAATCCGATGACCCCATCGGCAACATGGTCGGCAGCATCAAGAACAATGTCCTGATGATCGGCCCAACCGGCGTCGGCAAGACGTATATAATAAAGTTGATCGCCGACAAAATCGGTGTCCCCTTTGTCAAGGGCGATGCGACCAAATTCAGTGAAACCGGCTATGTCGGCGGAGATGTGGAGGATCTTGTAAGGGATCTGGTGCGGGAAGCAGACGATGACATCGAACGGGCCCAGTTCGGCATCGTTTATATCGACGAAATCGATAAAATCGCGTCAAGCCGCAATCTGATCGGTGCGGATGTATCGCGCACCGGCGTGCAGCGTGCACTGCTAAAACCGATGGAGGAAACCGATGTCGATTTAAAGGTGCCCCACGACCCCATTTCAATGATCCAGGAAATCGAACAATTTCGCAAAACCGGCAAACGGGATAAACGGTCCGTCAACACCGGCAACATTCTATTTATAATGAGCGGGGCGTTCACCGATCTGGCGCCCATTATCCAAAAGCGTCTTTCAAAACAGGAGATCGGATTTGGCGCGCACATTCGTAAATCCGCTGAACAAGTCGATATTCTAAAACACGTTCGATCCGAGGATTTGCTAGAATTCGGCTTTGAATCCGAGTTTGTCGGCCGCCTGCCGGTGCGGTCGGTTTTTGAGCACTTAACTGAAGACGATCTTTACCAGATATTAAAAAACCCCAACAACCCCATCATCCTGGGGAAAAAGCTTGATTTCGCGGCCTACGACATTGAAGTGAAATTTGAAGATCAGTTACTGCGCACTCTGGCCAAGCATGCTTTTGCCGAAAATACCGGTGCCAGGGGCCTGGTCAGCGCGGTTGAAAAAGCGCTGCTTGACTTTGAAAGAAAATTACCTTCGGCCGGCATAAATAAATTTCCCGCCACAATCGATATTGTCGATAATCCGGTAGCTTTTTTGAAAACCATCACGGCTGAATCCAAAAAACAGGAAACCAACCAACTTTTTGATCAACTGAAGCAGCAGGAAAAAGAAACCATCAAAGAATACCTCAAGGAAAATCAAAAAAACCTGGCAGAAAAATACAGCCTGACCATGACGCCGTCCCGGATCGACATAGTTGCCTCGTGCTATGCCAAAAACACGCTGGACATCGGCAAGGTAATAAAAAAAATTAAATCCTACTACGATGAAATCAAGAAAATTGAACTGTACTTTTTTAAAAACAATGATATTAATATTGTTCTTGAAGAAGACGCCATTGATTTTATCATTGAAAAACTGATAGAATCCCCCTTCGAGCTAAAAGATGTCCATGAGAAAATAAACCAGGACTTTCAGTACGGCCTTAAGCTGGCCCGGGAAAAAACCAACCGCAACCGATTTTTCCTTACACGGCAAGCCCTGCTGGATCCGGAAGCTTATGTCAGCGAGCTGATCAGGGACCAAATTAAGCCATCTTAACGGCACGCCTCTGTAAACGATACAACTGAGCGGCTATCTGGCATTTCGGGCAAAACCCCGTCTGGTTTCAAATCCAAAGGAGATGAATCAAATATCATGATCGGAATATCGAAGCTATATTGCGGAACTGTAGAACCATCCGACGCATTGCGCTATGGACGTGATTCTTCAAAGTTGCCCTCTCATCTACTTCAATTTAGTGAAGACAAGCATCCCGTTGTGGTCTGGAATGTGACGCGACGATGCAATTTAAAGTGCGTTCACTGTTATGCTCACGCCAAGGATATCCCCTTTGACAATGAATTGACCACCGAACAGGGAAAGGAATTAATTGACGACCTTTCCGCCTTCGGCTCCCCAGTCATGTTGTTTTCCGGTGGCGAACCGCTTGTTCGCAAAGACCTTCCTCAGCTGGCAGCCTATGCCGTGGAAAAAGGCATGCGGGCGGTCATATCCACCAACGGGACCTTGATCACCCCGAAAATGGCACGCACCTTAAAAGAGATCGGGTTGTCCTATGTCGGCATCAGCCTCGACGGAATGCAAGAAATCAACGATCGCTTCCGAGGCGTTAAAGGCGCATTTCGCTCCGCTCTGGAAGGAATTAAAAACAGTCAGGAGGCCGGCATAAAGGTCGGACTGCGTTTTACGGTCAACAAATTCAACGTCAAGGAAATCCCCAAAATTTTTCAACTTCTCGAAGAAATGGACATTCCCCGGGTGTGCTTTTACCATCTCGTTTATGCCGGCCGCGGAACCGAGCTGATAAAAGAGGATTTGAGCCACGAAGGCACCCGGGCAGCGCTCGATCTTATCATTGATGAAACCAAGCGGTTGCATGCCGCAGGCAAGCCCAAGGAAGTGCTGACGGTGGATAACCACGCCGACGGTCCCTATGTTTACCTCAGACTGTTGAAAGAAGACCCCGAGCGGGCGAAAGAGGTTCTGGAGCTATTGAAATGGAATGAAGGCAACAACTCCGGCAGGGGAATTGGATGCGTCAGCTGGGACGGAGAGGTTTATGCCGATCAATTCTGGCGCCACCACAGCTTTGGCAATGTCAAAGACCGACCCTTTTCAGAAATCTGGATGGACAGTTCCGAACCACTGATGGCAAAGCTGAAAGAAAAGAAAAAGCATGTCAAAGGTCGCTGCGCAACCTGCAGCTGGCTGGATGTATGCGGGGGGAATTTCAGGGTGCGCGCTGAAGCGGTGAGCGGCGATGTTTGGGCACCTGACCCGGCCTGCTATCTGACAGATGAAGAGATAGCGCTGGCGTATGGAACGTCCAGTTGTGATTAGGCCATATTGGTAGATAAATCGATCTCAGAATCTCAATCCAGGTAGTTACATAAATGCCTAAATTGCCTAAAATGCACTAAAATGCCTAAAATTGAGGAATTCTACCGATTATTTTAAAAAGAACGGAGCGTAGCGACACCAAAATTTTAGGCAATTTAGGCATTTTAGCGCATTTTAGGCATTTCCCAAATTATTGATAATAGAAGCAAATATGGGCTTCTTAAAATCGTCACCCGAAACCAAGAAAGGTACCTTTTATGTTATTTCCTGACTATAGACCCAGACGGTTGCGGCAAAATGAAACCTTGCGGCGCATGATTCGCGAAACCAGTTTGACGGTTGACGATCTCATCCTGCCCCTGTTTGTTATCGACGGCCGCGATGTAAAAAATCCGATTGCTTCGATGCCGGGGCATTTTCAACTGTCCATTGACAATTTTCTTAAAACCGCAAAGGAAGCCCATGAACTGGGAATTCCGGCCATTGTGCTTTTCGGGATCCCTGAAAAAAAAGATGCCCTGGGCACGAGTGCCTATGCCGAAAATGGTATCGTTCAAAAAGCAATCAGATCGGTGAAAGCGAAATTTCCGGATTTGGTCGTCATCTCGGATGTTTGCCTGTGCCAGTATACAGATCACGGGCATTGCGGCGTACTGGAAGGCGATACCGTCGACAATGACGCCAGCCTGGATCTGATCGCCCGCACAGCCCTGTCCCACGCCAAAGCCGGGGCCGACATGGTCGCCCCATCGGACATGATGGATGGCCGTGTCGCGGAAATTCGTGAGATCCTTGATGAAAACAACTTCAGCCGGATTCCCATCATGTCCTATGCTGCCAAATATTGCTCGGCCTATTACGGACCGTTTCGCAGTGCGGCGGATTCAGCTCCCAAATTCGGGGATCGCAGGACCTATCAAATGGATCCGGCCAATGCCCTGGAAGCCATTCGTGAGGTCACGATGGATATTGAGGAAGGCGCGGACATTATCATGGTGAAACCCGCCCTGGCCTACCTCGACATTATCTGTCGGGTGCGCGAAGAAATCGATCTTCCGGTAGCCGCATATAATGTCAGCGGCGAGTTCTCCATGATTAAGGCCGCCGAAAAAATGGGCTGGATTGACGGTCCAAAAGTAATGATGGAGACACTGACGGCCATCAAACGCGCGGGTGCCGACATGATATTGACATATTTCGCCATCGAGGCCGCCCAGGTGCTGATGAAATCTTAAAAAAACCGATTGCATCAGGTGTTTGGTGTTTGATGTTTAGTGTTTTGGGTTGAGGATACTGGACAAAGTTGGATGCAACCCCACCAAACACAAAATACCAAATACTAAACACAATCGTGGGCATTATCTATTTTTACAGTTTGTAAG
>Ga0075304_1000008_pt1 | contig 61741 bp, 56 predicted proteins | sample Joice_CattailNLA_FD_120067 | JGI IMG/M metagenome (GOLD analysis project Ga0075304, IMG submission 120067) | Natural and restored wetland microbial communities from the San Francisco Bay, California, USA, that impact long-term carbon... | ecosystem: Environmental > Terrestrial > Soil > Wetlands ... | reverse complement strand
TTTGTTTTCCGCTATCGTAGACCTCTGTAAGCAACCAACCCGGTTCCTTGTCCGTCCACGCGGAATACCGATAGCCCGGCACCGGAATAAATACCGGTTCGCTACAAAATTTTCCAGGGCCGAAGTCATAGCTTTGGGAACTTGAATTTTCCATGTCAATCCGGGCAAGTCCCGTAAAAAAGATTTCCTTCTCTTGCTTTTTAGTGAGATAACCAAAACGGTATTTATGACACATGTGTTGAAGATTAATAGACGGAAAGTCGTAAGACCCTTTATCCAGAATCTCTGGGCGGATTTTTTTCTTATTAAGGTTAATAACATACCTGCGAATTTCACCCGCATAGTTGTACTGCCCTTGCCTTCCAGACATAATGGCAATAAGGGCGGGATCCTCGCCTATGATATGATCAGGATTTTGATAACCGACAAAATCAGCAATAATTACTTCACCATCCTCATATGCATTTAGCGAATGCCACATCCACGAAGCTTCAGTCTCAAGCTGTACGGGTTTTGAGCTAATGTCCCTATCAAACACCAAAACCAAGTTGCCTTTCTCGGGTTGCCAACTCATTGATCCTAAAATACTTGTTCGGCCTAAAAGGTAATCTAAAAATTTTAGATCAGCCGGGGGAAGGTTAACAATTATGTGTCGATCTGACACAAAAAAGTCATGAACGTATACGGTTCGCGGCAGCCCTATTTTTTGATGTCTCTTCAGCCTGTTGTTTTTGTCCAAAATGATGAGATGCAATGATACCGTCGCACCAAATTCAAGGCCGAAAAACAACCATTCACCGGTTTTCCTGTCAATCTTTGAGTGAGCCGAAAAAAACTTGGTTTGTTCGAGATTTTCCAGCAGCGCATAACCTTTGGTTTCCAGGGTGTCGGGATCTAACCAGTAGGGTTGCTGAAATTCATCAAACGCATAGAGCTTTTCGTTTCTCACAACGGCCGTGATTCCGGCCTGACTTTTTAGCATGCCACCCAGAAAGTTGGCCAACATGCCACCCGGTGCCTGGGTAGACCAGGTAGCGTAAATAAATTTGCCGGCAGCGGATTCTTCTACGTATTTCTCCGTCCGTACGAATTTGTTTTGAAAATGCACCCGGCCATCAACTATTTTAAAGGCCTGGACCATCCCATCACCATCCAGGATGCAACGCTTTCGAACGCCCGCTCTCTGGAAAAGTCCGGGTCCGTTTCGGTAAAGGGTGCCGCCCAATTCAGGCGGAATCTTCCCTTCGACTTTAACATCATAATCATATTCTTTGCTGATGGAAGTTGTCAGACCCAATGCCGGAAACCGTTTGAAATCATACTCATCAAATTTGTCAATCTTTAATGGAAGATTGTGCGCGCTGCAGCCAGAAAGCAGAATGGAGCCGGCATACGCTCCGGATAAAGTGATAAATTTGCGGCGAGTAATCATAAGCTATTCCAATGTTGCCGACTTTTTTTTAAAATCATGTCGCGAATCAATTGCATGATCGCTTGACGCAGCAGCGTAAATATGATGAATCATCTATCTTAAAAAGAGGTCGGCAAATTATGTTTATCAAAATCGACCTGCTGGACAAAACTGCAATTATGGGTTACAGGCACAATATGAACTTTTATAGAGCACCCTTCACATATTGGCAAACAATTATTGTCATCATTGTCTGGGTCCAGGCTTTTTTTTTATCCGGTTGTAATGGAACTCGATTTATTTTTTCGGCCTATAAAGAGGTAATTTCCACGCCCGCTGAAGTGGGACTTAATTACGATGAAGTCTGGTTTGACACAAAAGATGAAGTTCCGATTCATGGCTGGTTGATTCCCGGCCAGGCCAACCGGCCGCTGGTTATTTTCTTTCACGGCAATGCGACCAATATTTCGCACTTTGTTGACATGTTGCGATATATTAATGAAATGGGGTTTTCGACATTTATATTCGACTACCGAGGCTTTGGGAAAAGCCATGGACAGTTGATATGTGAAGAAGATCTCTATATTGATGGCCGAAGTGCCATCGATTATCTGAGAAGTAAAGGATGGCAACCATCGCAAATGATTTTCTACGGCCACTCAATGGGCACCGCCGTTGCAGTCCAGATGGGCCTGGAAAACCCCCCGGCCGCGGTGGTTCTGGAATCCCCTTTTACTTCTATGTCGGAAATTGCGTGGCATACAGCACCCGTCACCTACGCCCTTATTGGCTGGTGGGCCATCGATGCCGAATTCGATAACCTGAATAAAATCCAAAATCTTTCCGTGCCGGTGGTCATTTTTCAGGGCGCTAAAGATAAAATAGTATCCCCCAAAATGGCACAGCGCCTGTACAATCTAGCCCGGGAGCCCAAGGCGATTTATCTTTTTCCCGAAGGCGGACACACTAATCTTTTTCAAGCTGGAGGTGAAGTATATAAAAGGGCCTGGCTAAATTTGATATAGTCAAATGGTAAGATCGTCGATTATTTGACAAAATCGCAAAAAGTTCGGTCGCCGTAAAACTCCGGACTTATAGATTAAGAAAAGATGCCGGGAAGAGGTTGTCGGGGGGGCCCGGAGATGAATTGACAACAGCCAAAATCAAGATTTCCTTGACTTGACAACCCCCTCTTATGATATCTGTATTTTAGCCAGAGTTGGAATATCATCAACGTACTGTAATCGGGGAAAACTTTTGATATTTTATGATATCAAAAGATCTAAGAAGAATCTGCAACGGCAAAGTTTATTATTTATACTTAGGAGACCTAATGAAAAATATCGTTATAACCGGTGTGATAATACTGCAACTCTTTGTTACTGCTACCGTTTTCGCCGCGGATAAAGCCAAAACTTCGGCCAAGTGCCATATGGACTTCAGCCTCAAAGGATGGTCCGTCTTCTATAAAACAGCTGAGGGCAATGGCACGGTAACTTGCAGCAACGGCCAGCACGCTAATGTCAAAATAAATGTCACCGGGGGTGGTCTCAGCTTCGGCAAAATGGAAATTTTGAACGGAAATGGTACGTTCTCCGAGGTCCTAAACATAGATGAGATCTTCGGTGGATACATAGCAGCTGAGGCTCACGCAGGAGCTGCCAAGTCAGTCCAGGCCTCCGTTTACACCAAGGGCGAGATTTCACTGGCACTGACAGGCACCGGCAGGGGCGTTAACATCGGGATTGATTTTGGCAAGCTTGAGATATCAAGAAGGACGAAGTAAAATTAGCCTGTGACTCCTAATAAAACAAGACGCTTAACTTATTTTCCAATCCTGTCAACTCAAGTATAGGTCAGGACAATTAAACTCTTTTGATTAAGCTGGTATTTCCTTTCTGTCCTTAGAATTCTTCCAACAATTTTGCTTTTGTCTTGTCGTATTCTTCCTGGGTAATTAAATTCTTATCCCTGAGATCGCCCAGTTTTTTCAGTTTGGCTTCAATATCCTGTCCTTTACTATTACTAATACTTGTACTAACACTTGGCGGGCTTTCCTTACCCCCTTTAACCAGCATGTCATCTTCGTTAAAATTTAATTCTATTTTGGTCCCTCTATTCATCCAGTAATACCATTTGTCAGCATCCTGGTGAGGGGTATAATGCTCGGGCGGGATACCATAACAGATTAATACTGCTCTTTTGCTCATCCCATTCACAAGAACGCCTTTCTTGATAGCGCTGATTTCCATTTCGGTCAATCCGTTGGTCAAGTCCTCAAAAGTTTTTTTTGTGAACATCTTGTCCAGGTAATCTTTTATATCTTTTTTCGGATGCCATCTTTGAACAAAGCCCAGGGTGTATGTATGACCATCTTCAACTGTAGTAAAACGAAGATGGGTACTATTATTTGGTGGCCAAGCATAAGTGTCTTTGACCTCCGTCCCAGCAGGTATTATGTCATGGCCTTGCTTAAAATTAATGACCTGCATTTTTGACGCCTTCCAAATATTGTAGGACGTGTAGAGTTTTTGTCCATCCTCCGCCCCACTGCTCAGAATCCCCGTGGTTGCCATCAATGTAACGACTGCTACAAGTGTGATAATTTTTCTCATTTCCGCCCCCTTGATTAACGTTAAAGTGAAAAAACCAAAAGGCAAATCAAAATGATTTTTATCGATTTTATACCCAATCCGTTGAGTTTTTGTCAAACATAATTGAGAACACCGGCATTATGCGATACGCACACTTTATATTTAAGTGCGTTCGTGGCGCGGTAACTCCAACTAATCAGTACCCTATTTTAATATATGTTTCGTTCAGGACAACCAATGATCAATTAGCCATTGTTTAAAATTTCTAAAATTCGGTCACTATAATCCTGACTTTGCTCGTCGGCGGAAAATACCTCAATCTCAGACGGAGATGATGCCCCCAGACCCAGTTCGACAGCCCGGGCAATCTGTTCCTGATCGAAAATCTTCGTCTTCATGATCTGATCGTTGCTCCCCAGTGATTTTAAAATGGCCACCCCGACGGCGTCGATGGCCACGCGATCGGTGGAAGCCAGAAAAACGTTGCCTTTGGCACGCTTGCCGGTGGCCGGTCCGCCGTCCACAAAGGCATCGATGCCGTCCAGCACCACAAGATCGGGCTTGAAAGGCGCATTTATTTCGGCGATTAATTTGCGCTGGTGGGGCGATGAATGCAGCTCGCTCATATAGTTGTAGCCATGGCGGGATGTGGGCACCACCCCCACCGAATTTTTCAGCGACATGGTAATCACCCCGCCGTACTGGTGGGTCTTCAGACAGCAGGTGCAGATCAGACACTCGCTTTCCAGGATGGGCCGTGCGATCCTGAAGCCGTCTTGCCAGTGGGAGTTATCCGCATCAACCTTGACCCAGTCGTTTTCATCCAGCCCATCAAAATCGATAATCCTGACATCCAGTTTCTCCATCAACGGGATGATTCCCTTTTGCTCCATAACGGAATGATTTTTCGCATAGCTGCGCTCACCCAGGCTCACCGTTTTAGCCCCCATCTTCCAGGCCTCTTCCACCAGGGCTACCAGGGTATCGTTGTGGGTAGACCCCGGGCACAGATCAGCGGTGTTGAAATTGGGTTTGATCAAAACGTCTTTGTTTTTGGCCGGGTTGACACCAAGCGCCCGAATCGACGATTCAACTCCGAATTTGCGATCCTCGGTATTTACAAGTGCCACTTGACTGATTTTTGAATCTGACATGGCTTAACCTCCATAAACATCAGAGTTCTGAAATTTATAAATCTTGATGATAAATCGGTTTTGTCATTCCGGGCTTGATCCGGAATCCAGTGCTTCTTTCGAGTCTTACATTGCTGGATGCCGGATCAAGTCCGGCATGACAAGCAGAAATTAGTCGATTTTTTGAACTATAACACACTAGGGTCGCCCACCGTGCCGACCCTATTCTTGGGTGTGCGATGATCCGAATCCGGCGGGCACGGCGGCCCGTCCTGATGTTTTTAGTTTTCAGGTGTCGGGGTCCAGAAATTCAGAGTGCAGAGGCTAAGTTCACGCCGTTAATTGTTCCCTGAACGGTGGATTCTGAATCTCTGAACCTTCCTTCCTGAAACCTGACACCTGAAACCTGAAACCTTGCCATTGGATCTATTGCACGGATAACCGGAATGACATGGATATATAGACGCAACCAGCTAACTATCGTCATTAACTGGAATCCCCGATTCACACGGCACCCCCACCTGGCATAACCCGCACCCATAGCCATCGAAGTGATAATTTGCTTTTACATATTGCGCGGAGGCAGGTTTCAGGTGCTGAAGGCATTTGACCTTATCGTGACCATCTTTCGACAATGCCCCCACGGGGCAGCGCTGGATACATTTTCCGCAAATGCCCCGGGAGTAAAAGAGACAGTAGGCCCGGTGATCCGTGTAGGGTCTTGGGGTCGGCGGGATATTAATCCGGGCCACGACGGATCCTGCCCGCATGGCCTTTCCCCGGGGGGTAATCAGCCCGTCACATAACCCAAAGGTCCCCAGACCGGCAGCATAGGCGGCATGCCGCTCCGACCAGGTGGACGCAAATACATATTGATCGGATTTTTTCTGCTGCCAGGTGGGAGCCAGCATCGGCGCAACAGCCGCATGACCCGCTTTTTGCAGAACATCGACCACCCGGCTACGCAGCTTGACATTGACCGCTTCGCCGAAAATACGCGCCCGGGCCCAGCGCTCCGCCGGATAGGTGGTCTGTTGGCGGTTGTCGGCCTTGGTGGCCCGGGTCTGGGGAAGAATCCAGCTGATGACCGCAAGCTCCCCGGCTTTTACCCTGGTCCCCGGAAAGGTCTGGGTGAATATCTCCAGGGGTGTCCAGTGAAAAGGACCGACAACCTCCTTGTAGGATTCGTAGAGGGGATCATCGCCCCTTGAAAAACCCACCAGAGGATTTTCGAAAGCTTTTTCCTGAAACGGGCCCTGGAGGGTGTTTTCCGGAGATTGGTCTATAAAGTCCCGGATGACACCTTCAATCCATGCGGCCGGGTCTGTTTGCAGTGTGGTGGCCATTTTTTATAACAATATATTTCATTGTGTTATTGTCAAACCGGGTATGATATATCTTTTACTGTAAACCTATACCACAAAGGGGAGCAATATGGAAATCACATGGTGGGGTACGGCAGGCTTTCAAGTCAAAGCGGGTGAACAAGTGTTCCTGATTGATCCATACCTTTCACGCAATGCCACCGCCCGACCCCAACAGCCTTCAGTGCCGTCAGACATAACCCGGGCAGACCAGATTTTTGTTTCCCACGGCCACTTTGATCACATATTTGATATTCCGGCCATTGCATCTCAAACGGGTTCCAAGGTTTACTGCTGCCCGGTGGCCGCCAACACTTTGAAACAAAAGGGGTTAGATGGCAATCAGATACGGGAAGTCCGGCAAAACGATTATGCGGTGGCGTTTGAAGGCTACCGGGCCGGGGCTTCTTTCAGTCAGCATGTGAAATTTGACCGCTGGCTGTTGCTGAAAACCCTGGCCCGCATCAACCTGCGTATCCCCCGCTATTTACCGCTGATGAAGGCGTATCCGGTCGGCCAGGTCTTGAGCTGGCAATTTGAAATCGACGGAAAGGTTTTGCAGCACTTTGGCAGTGCGGGTTCGACGCCCCAGGAAATGGAACGCGTCGGCCGGCAAAAAATTGACATCCTGCTTGTCCCTTTGCAGGGCCATACCCGCATCTGTGATATTGCTTTGAGGTATGTCCAGGCTTTAAAGCCCCGCCTGGTCATCCCCCACCATCAGGATGACTTCTTTCCGCCGATTTCCACCTATGTGGACATCCGCCCGTTTATCAAGGGGGTGGCGCGCACATCTCCCGATACCGCAATCCGTATAATGCAGATTAACGAAACGATAACAATTTGATTTCCTATTGATTTTTTAGGTGAAATGGGGTTTATAGAGCAAATTTGTCCTTGATCATCATTGCCGCGGCAAAGGCCGGCCTAGCGCTTTTAAAAAATAAGCTCCGAAATACGGAAGGCCGGTATAAGGGTTGTAGAAAAAATGTTCGCGAAAGGGAGCGTTTTTTGGCAACAGCTATAAATCCTTAAAATACCATAAGACGATGAACAGCCAAAACCTTAAAAGTCACGAAACGCAATTCACCGTACCCTTTTATGATCTGGATCCCATGCGAATGGTGTGGCATGGAAATTATTTGAAATACTTTGATACGACCCGGGCGGAATTATTTTATGCCGCGGGGTTCGACCCCCTGGAATATTTTAAAAAGACCAATTACCTGTTTCCGATTACCAAGACATCTACCAAACATATCGTCTCTTTGCGCTACCGTGATGAGTTTAAATGCAAGGCAACAGTGACCGAGGCGGAATATAAGATCGTCGTCGATTTTGAAATTCGATTGATTGGCGACCATCAGCTGTGCGCCAGGGGAAGAAGTGAGCAGGTGGCCGTAAAATATCCAGAGATGGAAATACTGTTCGAAATACCGGATGATATCCGCAAAGCACTGGGGTTTTGGCAATGACGCCGGATTTTCAAAAAGCACATATCGCAGGTGTCGAGAGGATTGCAGCCTGGTCCGATGTCCTGGACGACATAAATGTATTTCCGGTTGCCGACGGGGATACAGGGCGCAATTTGATTACCAGCCTCACGCCGCTGCGCTACCTGGAAAAAGATCTGGACGCTACGATTCATAAACTGTTGCTGTCCGCCCGGGGAAATTCAGGCAATATCGCGGTTCAATTTTTTTCCGGATTTTTGACTGCCGATTCCTATACAAACCTTGCCCAGGCTGCAAAATCCGGCAGAGACCAGGCCTGGCAGGCCGTCAGCAAGCCGCTGCCCGGAACGATGCTGACCGTTTTGGATACCTTGGTTGATTTTTTGGAAAAAAGTGATTTTGAAAATAACACTGAATACGTTGACAAAATCGTCGACCTGCTGGAAGAATCCGTAAAATCGACCCCCGAGCTGTTGCCAAAGTTGAAGCAGGCCGGCGTTGTGGATTCCGGTGCTCTGGGGATGTACATTTTCCTGGAGGGCTTTTTCAAGAGCCTCCTCGGCCAGCACAATGGGTTTCGGCCGATTTCGGCAATATTTCAAGGATCGCTGGAAATCTCACCCTCCTATCAGGTGGAGATGGAAGAAGGTTTCTGTGTGGATACGGTCGTCCACTTTGACGAAAACGCGGAAGAAAAAATCAGCCGGCTGAGCCAGTATGCTGAAAGCGTGGTGGTCATCCCCCATAAGGACTATTTGAAGGTTCATTTGCATACCGGCAACTCCCGCGCCGCCAAAGCGCAAATTGAATCCCTCGGCGACGTGATCCATTGGACCGACGACAATATCGGATCGCAAATTAAAGATTTCACCCGGTTGCACCGCCAGAACGCCATCCATATTATATCGGATGCGGCCGGATCTGTGACCCGGGAGGATTCCCGTGAGTTGGGCCTCACCCTTTTAGACAGCTATATAATTGCCGGGGAAAAATCATTGCCGGAAACCCTTTTTTCCCCCGCGGAGCTTTACCTGACCATGCGGCAGGGCATCCGGGTTTCAACCTCCCAGGCTTCTGTATTTGAGCGTCACCAATACTATCAGCGCGTTTTAGCCCAGTACCCTAAAGTGCTGTATCTCTGTGTGGGATCTGTCTATACCGGAAATTATGAAGTGGCCGCGGATTGGAAGGCCCATAATGATCCGGATGACCGCCTGACCGTTATCGATACGGGGGCGGCATCCGGCCGCCTGGGGGCGATTGTGATCGCAACCGCCAGATATGCGGCTCAAACCAAGGATCCGGTGGCGGTTATAAATTTTGCGCAAAGAGCCGTCGAAAAATGTGAGGAATATGTCTTCCTGGACAAGCTCAAGTACCTGGCGGCCGGCGGAAGGCTGGCGAAGTCCAGCGCCTTCTTCGGCGATGTGTTCCATGTCAAACCGATCATCAGTCCCACCGCCGAAGGTGCCAAGAAGGTCGGGGCCGTAAAAAATCGCGACTCACAGCTTAAATACGCGCTTGATAAGCTTGAAGGCCCATTCGACCAGGGATCGTCTCCCTTTATCATGCTCGAATATTCCGACAATTACGACTGGGTCAACGAGACGGTCAAAAAAGAAATTCAAACACGCTATCCGTCGGCTGAAATAATACTGCAGCCGCTGTCTCTGACTTCCGGTGTTCATATGGGCCCGGGAACCTGGGCTATAGCGTTTTTGCCGGCACTCGTTTAGAAGTGGACCCTCTCAGATTTCATCCTGCTTTGTCTGACAGAAAAATAGGAAATGCCACCTGACCAAAATATACATGCACCCAATGTCAGCAAAAAGGGGAAATTTGCCGTCATTATTCCGGTATACAACCATGAGCACGGGATTGAAAAGGTTGTCAAAAACTCACTGAAGCTCAACTTGCCGGTATTTGTGGTGGATGACGGTTCAACAGATTCCAGCTATGAAAAAATCCGGAACTGCCCGGGAATTTACCCCCTGCAGCACTCTGAGAACCGGGGCAAGGGAGCGGCCATTATCACCGGGTTTACCGAAGCTGAAAAAATTGCCGACTGGGCAATCACCATTGATGCGGATGGACAGCATGATCCACAGGATGCCCTGGATATGATGGCGGCGATTCCGGACCATGAGCGACCGCTGGTTGTGGGGATGCGTCAGGGTATGGAGGGTAAAAAAGCCCCCTGGACAAGCCGGTTTGGACGCAAATTTTCAAATTTCTGGGTAGCGTTAGCAGGAGGACCCCATCTATCCGATTCTCAAAGCGGGTTCAGAATCTATCCCCTGCCTGAGTCGCTGAAACTGAACGTAACCGCCAGAAGGTTCCAGTTTGAAGTCGAAATCCTGGTAAAAGCCGGATGGGAAAACCGTGCCGTTATCGAAGTCCCGGTCAACGTCAATTATGCCCCCGGAAAGGAAAGGATTTCCCATTTTCGTCCCTTTATTGACTTTTTAAGAAATGCCTGTACATTTACGCGACTTATTACCCAGAGAATTCTGATTCATCCTTTTGTACAAAAACCTTAGGATGCAGGCCCTCCCGCCCTTTTGCAACGGGCCGCAAACCAAATCCATATGGAAATAAACAGACCTAATTCACAAAATGCGTTGATCATCGGATCCGGCGTGGGTGGTCTTTCGACCGCCATCATCCTCGCTCAGCTGGGATTCCAGACAACCGTGATAGAAAAGAATCCTTTGCCCGGTGGATTAATGCGCGGCTACACCCGCAAGGGGCTGGATTGTGCCGTCGGCGTACATTATTTGGGAGCTCTCGCTGACGGGCAGGTCTTGCGAAGGCTGTTCGATTTTCTGGGTGTTTCCCAGGGAATCCCGGTTGAAAGGATGGGGGCCGCAGGCATCATTGACAGATATATCTTCGATGAATTCACCTTTGACCTTCCGGAGGGTTTTGATGCCTATGAAGAAAATTTGAGGCGTGCTTTCCCGGACGAACACCGGCAGATCAGCGTGATAATGAGAATCATAAGGCAGCATGGCGAAAAAATTCATACCCTAAATTTTCTGTTTGCAAGGCAGAACGATGTCTCGATGCTTGAGTATATAAAACCGTTCGGAGAAATCCTGACCGAGTTGAAATGCTCTCCCGATCTGCGGGCAGTTCTTGCCATCCCTTGCTGCTGGATCGGCGTCCCGCTGGAGTCCTGCCCTGTTTTTTATCACAACATGGTGCTGGCTACATACCTGTTCTCATCCTGGCGCTTAAAATGCAGCAGTGCGCGGATGGCCAATGCCTTTGTCGAACGTCTCAGATCCCTCGGGGGCCAGATCATTCAGGCTGACGGCGTCGAAAAAATTCTTGTGAACAATCGCGTTGTCGAAGGTGTTCAATTGAAATCGGGGTCGGTGTTGAAATCGCCGCTTGTCATCGGCAGCGTACATCCGAAAGTCGTTCTCGATCTATTGCCGGATGGCGCCGCCAAACCCTCATACCGCCGGCTCGTATCGAAAATGGTGGACACCGCTGGAATGTTTTGCGCCCATGTAAGTGTTGATGACTCATCCCATGCGGCCATGCCCTATAATATTTTCAGAATCCATACGGGAAAAAATGGATCTATTCTTGATTTGAAATACTATCAAGTAAGAGAAAGTGAGCGGCATGGAAAAAATTTGCTGACCATACTGACATCCGGTGAGTACGAGCGCTGGCAAAAATGGGAGCACACGCAAACCGGCCGGCGGGGAGGCGATTATGTCAGGGAGAAGGAAAATAGAGCCTGGCGCTTAATTCGTGAAGCCGAGGAAATACTCGGCGCGCTGCCCGGCGCCAAACTGCTTGATGCTTATACGCCGCTTACCACACGAGACTGGGTTAACAGCCCGCAAGGTTCGGCCTATGGCATTCTTCGTTCTTCAGACCAGCTGCTGGAGGCCTCGGTCCTAAATCGCACGCCGGTGAAGGGATTATTCCTTGCAGGCCAGAGTGTCATGGCACCGGGGATTCTCGGAACCATACTCGGATCTCTGGGTACCGTGAAGCTGATCATTGGCCCTGAACGATACGATAAAATGTTTAGGCATTTAAGCCTTAAAAAAACCGACAGCGGGCGTCATGCGGAAATTCTTATATAAAACCATCATTTTCATATCCAGACGGTTTGGCCTGTGGGTATTTGTTGTCTATGCCTGGATCATCGCCACCGGGTTTTTCCTTTTATTCCCTTTAAGAGTGGGAACCAGTGTGAGGCTTTACCGGGCGCTTTACCCTGATCGCAACCGGCTGTTTCATCTGTGGTATGCCTGGCGGCAGTTTCATAATTTTACCGATGTTTTTTTGGACCGCTTTCTGCTCCAGGATTCCGACGAGATCACATTCACTTCTGAAGGGTGTGAACACCTTGAAAAATCAATTGATGACGGCAAGGGCGGCATCTTACTGATGTCCCATATGGGAAACTGGGATGTTGCCGCCCACCTTTTAAAGCGCAAGATCAAACACATCCGGCTGCTGCTTTATATGGGTGTCAAGCAAAAGGAACAAATTGAGCAGATTCAAAAGGAAAGCCTTTCCCAAAGCGGGATCCAGATCATTGCCGTGGAACCGGACGGCGGATCCCCCATGGATATCCTGGAGGGCATCAGGTTTATCGAATCGGGCGGGGTGGTTTCGTTAACCGGGGATATGGTGTGGAATAAGGATCAACGAACCGTCCCCGTAAATTTTCTCGGGCGTGAAATATTGCTGCCGGAGGCCCCGCATTTATTTGCCTTATTGTCCGGCACCCCGTTGTTTCTTTTTTTCGCATTTCGGACGGGAAAAAATCAGTATCATTTCACTATGTCGGAACCCATAGCCCTGGTTTGCACCTCACGGGAGGAAAGAGCCGGCGCGATTCGCCAATCTGCTCAAAAATACGCCGATATCCTGGAAGCAACGCTGCGCAACTACCCCCTGCATTGGTACCACTTTAGACCGTTTCGCATTGCCGAACCCAACCCGGATCCCCCGGCTTCCGGCTCGTAGAACCTACAGTTCGGAGAGAGGCGGGCCTTAAATCGTCAACATTCAATCGATTGTATTAAATTTTAAAAATGGGCGGTTACCAGTGGCGTCATATTTTTTGTTTGAACTAAGGGGCAATATGTAATATTAATCCGGTCTATTATATAGTGGCTGTCAAAAAAACGTTCCGTTATTCAAGCGTTTTTTCCTACAACCACTTATACCGGCCGGGATGTTTTTATAAAAAGCGATATAATATTCAGGCGGAAAGAGAAGGTTCATGACACGTGACGAGATAAAATCTGACATCATTCGAATTTTCAGCGACCAGTTTGAAATAGAGAATCCGGGCCTCGATGATGATTTGAGGGATGCCCACGAATTTGACAGTATCGATGCCATTGAGCTGTTAAGGGAAATCGAAATTATGCTTGGTTCGGAACTCACCCAGGCTGAGAAAAAAAATGCCATGGAAATCAGAACCATAAACGATATCCTTGACTATGTTGAATTGTTGTCGGCGGCTCGCGACAAGGGCTCTGACATGCCCAATTAAACAGCCCCTGATACCTGACTGTCTTCATAATGGAATCGCAATGAAACGAAGGGTCGTAATTACCCAGGGTTCGGCCATAACACCGGTGGGTCACAGCAAAGACGAGATCGTCAAGAGCCTGCGGGAGGGTGTTTCCGGTGTAAAAAAACTCCGGCAGGACAACTTGCTTTCCGATTTTATCCATTGCGGTGTTTTCGGAACAGTGGATTACCCGATTGCGTATGATTTTAAACGCATGTACCGTAAAACCATGGGCCCGGTGGCCTATTATGCCTGCCAGGTGGCAAAGGAAGTTTTGGAAGCATCCGGTCTGGATGATAATTTTATCACCTCCGGCAGACTGGGGGTTGCATTCGGGTCCACCCACGGCAGCCCGACGGTTCAGCGCGAGATATATAAATCCTTTTTCAGTCAATCCCGTTCAAGCTTCTCCTCGATCGGGGCTGTGGATTATCTAAAATCCATGGTCCACACGACGGCCGTCAATATTACCAAAATGTTCGGCATTACCGGCCGGGTAATCTCGTCATCCACCGCCTGTACCACCAGCAGCCAGTCCATCGGGTTCGGGTACGAAATGATTAAATACGGCATGCAGGATGCCATGCTTTGCGGGGGGGCCGATGAGTACGATACCACAACGGTTGCGGTGTTCGACAACCTTCTGGCATGTTCGACTGAATTTAATGATAGCCCCCATCTGACGCCACGCCCTTTTGACAAGCAGCGCGACGGCCTGGTGGTGGGAGAAGGCGCCGGCGCCCTGTTGCTGGAAGAATACGAATTCGCCAAAAACCGCGGCGCAACCATATTGGCTGAAATTATCGGATTTTCCTGCAATAATAACGGCGGAGACTTGATCCTGCCGAATGTGGACGGGATTACCACAACCATAAAGCTGGGGCTCAAAGATGCCGCAATCAGTCCCGACTCCGTGGATTTTGTCAGTGCCCATGCGACGGGTACCAAAATGGGAGATGTCATCGAATCCCAGGCCGTCGACAGGGTCTACGGGAATTCAGCGGTGGTCTCCGGCTTAAAGAGTTATATGGGACATACCATGGGATCGTGCGGCGCCATCGAAACGATTATCACCATCTACATGATGGAAGAAGGCTTTATTGCACCGACGCTGAATCTGGAAAACATCGATGAAAGGTGCGCAATGATCAACCACGCCCAGGAGCTTGTCGAATCGGATATTCGCATCGCAGCTATCCAGAATTTTGCCTTCGGCGGGGTCAATACCTGTTTGATTATTAAAAAGATATAAAAGATTAACAGCGAACCGCAGAATATCGAATAATCCGCCGCAGGCGGACAAAATAACGAAGGCTGAAATCGCTGCGCTTTGTCTTTTGAATCAATAAAAATCGATAGAATTCCTTCCTTCGACACTAGTCCGCCTCTGGAGGATTCTGTATTCGAAATTCTGCGGTTCTGCGGTTCGCTTTTGCCTTAACCCTGAACGGTGAACCCCGAACCCTTGAACCCTCAGATACACAAATACCTGAAACCGGTTTCCGACCTGACAGCTACCCTGCTGCTCTGGGAGTATTTTACCCTGGGGTTTGTTGTTTTCTTCTCACCTTTCTATCTGGCTGCATACCTGTTTTCTGAAAATCTCGAATATTCCTTTCAGAAGTTGAACCACCTTTTTTTCAAAGGCTTTTTTTTCCTCATTCGCTTCTTTATCCCGGGGCAAAAATTGCGTATCTCGGGTGAAATCGGATCGATCCGGTCTTCTGTTATTGTTTGCAACCATCAATCCTATCTGGATCCGCTGCTGTTGATCTCATTGTTCCCGCGGCATAAAACCATTGTAAAAAGCACCTTTTTCAGTGTACCTATTTTGGGCTGGCTGCTGCGGCAATCGGGGTTTCTTCCCTCTACTTCTGAAGACCGGCTGTCGGAGTTGATGATTGAGCGTCTCGAGACCATGGACGATTTCCTGGCGTCGGGAGGCAATTTATTTATATTCCCGGAGGGAACCCGGAGCCGGGACGGCACCATCGGCCGGCTCAACAAAGGCGCATTTAAAATCGCCAGGCTTTTTCGCACCCCGATTGAGGTTCTGTATATAAACAATACAAATAAATTGTTTACGCCCGGTAAATTTTTATTCAATACCCTGGTGCCCAACACCATCACCGTTGAGCACATCGCCGGCATTGAGCCGGATTATTCAAGCGAAAATTTTTCCATTTCTGATATGAGATTCCGGGTAAAATCACTGCTGGAAGCCCAAAATAAAAAATCAAATGAGGACCTATGAAAGTTATTCTGATGTCGATGCCCGACGTGGCGCCGCTGATTATTCATGAAACCGCCGTTCACATGCCCGGTCATGGGATCGCCTGTGTTGGCGGCAACATCGACGAACAGCATGAGGTTTACATAATCGATCTGATACGCAAGCGTCGACAGCTGCGAAAATATATCACCAAAACCCTTTTAAAAATTCGGCCGGACCTGGTCGGTCTCTCGGCCATGGCGTGGCAGTACGATACCTGCATTAAGTTGGTCAAGCTTATCAGACGGGTGCTGCCGGAGGTAAAAATTGCCATCGGCGGATATCATGCAACCCTGATGAATGAAGAAATAGCTGAATCCTCCGAGGGTGAGATGATCGACTTTATAATTCGCGGCGAAGGCGAGGTCGCCTGTCGCCGGCTGGTCAATGCCCTGGCTGGAAAAGACCGGATGGAGGACATTGCGTCACTTTCTTATAAGCAAGGAAATCAGTTTGTTCACAATCCCCGGGGAGAAACGCTGGAATTGTCGGAGCTGAAACTCCCCATCCGGGACAAAAGGCGATTAACCCGGGGCTACCATATCCTCTATTCCAAGATCGAGCTGATGGAGACATCCCGGGGTTGCACCCGGGGGTGCAACTTTTGCAGCATGCGGCACATGTACGGGAGGTCTTTTCGCACCTATCCCATCGACCGCGTTCTGGCGGATCTGGATGACATTTACTATAAACGCAAGTCCCGCTGGGCGTTTATCGTCGATGACAACATGGTGTTAAATCCCAAGCGGGTCATCGCCCTTTGCGACGCCATTATTGCCAGAAATTATAAAAATCTAAAGCTCGTCGTCCAGGCCGACTGTATATCCATGGCCCAAAACGAGGAAATGGTCAGCAAAATGACCCAGGCCGGTTTCAAATCCGTGTTTCTGGGTATTGAAAATGCCTCTAAAAAGAACCTGGAAGCGGCCGGCAAAGGCAACATCGTGAACGCCTCCCGCCAAGCCGTGGATATCTGCCACAAATATGGCTTGATGGTAATCGGCGGACTGATATTCGGCTTTCCGGAAGATGACGAAGAATCCATTATCGAAAACTACCAGTTTATGAAAACCATCGGTGCCGACGGCGTTTATGCCCAGATACTGACTCCCTATCCCAAGACCGGCATGCGCCAGAACCTGATAGACGAAGGTCTGGTAACCAATAAATACAATTATAAAAAGTACAGCGGGTTGTGGGCCAATGTGAAAACCAGGCATCTGGATTCCGACCGCCTGCAATATCTGTTCTGGTATCACCGCCAGGTAACGCTGGGATGGTGGAACCCTTCCAAAAGGGCCCGAAGTCAGGGATGGATATGGACCGGCATCTGGTTATACGCCTTTAAGCCGATATTAAAGTTCTTCATCGACCGGACCCTCGCCAGAGAGGGCTGGGAGGGTCGCTACCAGAAAGAACTCAAGCGCCTGTCGAATATGAATTACTTCAAAGATCTGGAACCATTTTAGAAGCTATCTCAAAAATGCATATTCCGTCCAATGCTTGCGTTGCGCTTCGATTTAAAATGCTCACGTACTAAAGGGTACGCTCCGCTTTTAAACCGAATCGACGCCTTGACCTTGAACGTAATCTACTATTTTTGAAATAGCTTCTTGTTAAAGCTCTTTGCCGAAGGCGCGGGAGGCCAGGGCCCGGTTGCGCGGTCGGAAGGTGTTGCTGGCCATTTCCTTTTCAATCACCCGCTGAAAAAGCTTGAACATCTTCAATTCCTGGGATTCATCCTGATAGAATGTATCCCAGGCATAATACAAGAGTTCCTGCAGTTTTTCGGCCGACATCTGCCGGGGATGATAGACGACCTTGTCGGCGGAAAAATCATTCCAGTCGGATGAAAAAATCCGGCCCTCCTGCTTGAGATCATCATAGGCCTTGGTGTGAGGAAAGGGCGTCAATACCGTAAATTCGGCCAGGTCCAGATCGATTTCAAGTAAAAAATCCACCAGGCGTTTGATAAAATCTTCGGTATGGTGGTCCAGACCGAGAAGAATGGTGCCTTCGACCCCGATGCCGTGGTCGTGATAGCGCCGGATCCGGTTCCGGATTAAGTCCGAGGTGTCAAAAACGGCCTGGTAAACATACCAGGAACCGGCCTGGGCGGCCAGATCGAGTACCTTTGGTTTGTCCTCAATCGGATGGCTGCACCAGTTCTTCTTGAGAGGAATCATTTCCCGAAACAAATCCATTTCCCACTGGGTGTCCTGGGCCAGGGAGTTATCGACGATGAACAGTCGATTATTGTCGATGCCGGCCATTTCCGCGACCGCTTTATCAATGGGTCGCGGTCGAAACTTTTTGCCGCCCAGATAGGCCACGGCACAGGGATAGCAATGAAAACGGCATCCCCGGGAGGCATGCACCAGATCCACCATCTGGATGCCCTTGTAGTTATACAGATCCCTTTTCAGGATATCCCGTCGCGCGGTTCCCACCGTTTCAATGGGCGGCCTGTCCTCCAGGAAATTATAAACCTTTTGCAGCCGACCCTTTCGGAAGTCCGCCAAGACCCCTTCCATTCTGCCTTCGGATTCCCCGAGGAATACGGCATCCGCATGCTCCATGGTCTCTTCGGCATGGAGCATGGTGGCGATACCCCCAAAGATCACCCGGGTCCCCCGGCGGCGGTAAATGTCGGCAATCTCCCAGCCGCGTTTGATCTGCACGGTTAACATCATGGATATTCCCACAAAATCAACCGGATCGTCAAAATTAATCGTTTCGAGATTTTCGTCGACAAACTCCACCTCGATGTCGTCCGGCAGTGATGCGGCAAATACCACCGGTCCGTGGGGAGGCAGGTGAAATTCGGATTGCCGGTCAAGTTTGGGCCATTTGGGGTATATCAGTCTAAATTTCATAAGCGCGCCTCATTGGCTAAAAATCAAGATTGGTGGTGATGATACGCAAATTGAAAAGTTTTCAGGTATCAGGTTTCAGGTGTCAGGAACACAGGTCATAATTGCTGCCACCTGAACACTGACACCTGAAACCTAGATTTAGATTTCCGATGTTAAGAAATGTTAAGGCAGCTGACAAACAGCCATGAGTCATAGCCGCCGGTTTCGTTTTACTTTTTTAGCGGTATGGCCTCCACCAGTTCCATGACCAATTCATATCCCGGGGAGCCGTGGGCTTTCAATTCTATTTTATCTGAAATTCCCTTGGGGTCGGCTAAATGGGTCTCTTTAGCAGACATGATTTTCACAGTCTGCGCCAGGCGATTATCGGGACGGTATTGCCTTATTTCCCAGTTAGTCGCCCCCTGGTTAATTATATCTACCAACCTTCCATCCGGTTTTTGATACCGGCAGACAGCTGCGCCGCTTTTTAAAAAACCGGTTGTCTTTATTAAACCGGACGGCTTAAAAAAGATCAGATTAATGTCCTCCAACAGACCGCTTGCAAAAAGCTCCGAATCAAAGGGGGCAATCGCCCGTTTGATTATAATTTGTTTGTCATACAAAGCATCGAAGACCACAAATCCTTCAAGGGTCATGAGGACGCAGCGAGCGGTCCGGTTTGATGACGAGATGACGGTCAGGCCCATCAGAAAACCCTTTTTACCGCCGGGTAACGTCGCTTCGATGGAATGCAAAAGCTGCCAGTCGCCGTCCGGAAACGGTCCCCGGCAGGCACGGCCCGATTGCGGGTCAGCCGAATCGCCGGCCGGATACACCTGCGGAAGGCTGCTGCACGAGAGGATAAGGCCCCATACGCTCAGAAGCAAGAGGATATGTTTCATTTGACTTTCCGGAATAAAGCGTCGTCCAGTTTCTGGTTGATAATCACATCTTTAAAATCCAGTCTGGTAAACGAATCCTGGCCTTCAAAGATCGTCACTGATTTTATGACAGCCGGACGATCGGAGAGCAAAATCTCGATACGCTGGATCAACTTGGCAAAAGATTCTTCCCTGGGTGTCATCACAATCTTGCGACCGGGCTCCAGCCTGGCTGCAAAGGCCGGATTATCATCAAACCGCCCGTTGAGCCACTGAGTGATTTCCTGAACCACCATCTGCATGGACTGAAGATTGGCCGAAGCATCCTCGACCAGGCTCCCGTTTTTTTGAACAAACCGTCTGGTTTTACCGTTATGCAATAACAATATGCTGTGAACCGGATGCGTATATTCCCACCGCAGCGAATCCGGGCTCTGAAAAATAAAAATCCCTTCGGACACCAGCGGGCGGGCAAGGATCTTCATATGCTTTTCCTGGGTAAACCCGGCCCTGACCGAGGTCACCGTCCCGGCAGCCGTTTTCAAACCCTCCCAGGAATCCGCCCAACCAATGCACATAAACGCCGTCACTATCAATACAATTCTAATTAGAAAACCTGAATTGCTCATTCTCTTCATAGTCAGCTTTTTCCAAAATATTATGAATATTAGAATTCGTATCCTGAGAGCCCCTGATGTTTGAGAGCAAGGCGCAAATCGATTCAAAAGCGGAGTCCGCCGGAGGCGGATGAGTTCCTAATTTAAAGCGAATTGCAACGCCGCTATCGAGCATCAGGGGCTCTCAGGATACGAATTCAGAACATGCCCCCGTTGACGGATATGACCTGCCCCGTAACATAGGACGCATCATCGGAACACAGAAACCTCACCACCCGGGCCACTTCCTGCGGCTTTCCAATCCGGGCCATGGGAATGATGGCTTTAATATTTTCCAGGGGCGCATCTTTTATCATATCGGTTTCGATCAGTCCGGGGGCAACCACATTGACCCGGATTCCCAGTCGCGCCACTTCGGAAGCAACGGACCGGCTGGCACCGATCAATCCGGCCTTGGCCGCCGAATAATTGGCCTGACCCCGGTTTCCGAGAAGACCGGCAACCGATGCGATGGAAACAATCGCGCCGCGTTTAAGACGAATCATTTTTTCAAGCACGGGCTTGGTAACGTTATAGAACCCGCTTAAACTCGTGTTGATCACCGCCTCCCAGTCTTTACGGGGCATCATAATAAACAGTCCGTCAGCCGTAATACCGGCGTTGTTGACCAGCGCGTCGATAGATCCATTTTGTTTTAAAATGTCATCCACAGCCCTTTGAGTTTCATCGAAATTGGAAACATCAAATTGCATGATGTTGCCGTCGGACCCTTCTTTCCTGACCATTTCCAGGGTAGTTAGGGCACCCTTTTCATCCGACTTGTAATTGACGACAATTCGGTATCCGCTTTTTGCCAGCTCAACGCTAATGGCCTGCCCGATTCCCTTGCTGGCCCCGGTGACCAGCGCCACCTTTTCGCTGTGTGCTCCACCCATCATCTGCATCTCCTTGTTTTCACCGAACCCATTGATTTATATAATAAAATATCTTGAAGCGGGGGGAGCGGCTTTCCAGCCGCGATCGCCCGACCTCCGAAAACCCATTCGCGGCTGGGAAGCCGCTCCCCCAGAGTCTAAAGGAATCTTACAATCACAAATATCCCCAGCATCGCAAAGGCCAGGGTAAGCTTGGCCGCAACTCCCAGGGCCAGACCTACCGTGGCGCCGATGCCGGCTAGCCCGGCGGTCCGCCAATCGGATTGGTCTGTGAGCTCTCCTAAAACGGCACCGATAAAAGGGCCCAGCAGAATACCGGGAATACCAAAAAAAATACCGACGATGGCACCGAGAGCGGCCCCGATGATGGCCCGGTTTGAAGCGCCGAATCGTTTGGCGCCGAAGGCGCCGGCTAAAAAATCAAGTACGTACATTAGCAGCGCCATGATGCCCAGGACAATCAGTGTGCCGGTGCCCACATGCTCAAAGCCTTCAGCCCAGGCCGCTACCAAAAGCCCTGCAAACAATATCGGCGCACCGGGGAGGATCGGAAAAAGCAATCCTGCCATTCCCGCCACAACCAGAATAATGGCTAACACCCAAAGTAAGATTTCAATATACATAACAAAAACTTAGTTAGCTTCGCTATTGGAATGTTGGAATGCTGGAAAAATGGGTACAGATTGAAAATCATCCAAAGTGTCAACTAGTCGGCCGAATCGGTTTGAATAAGCTGCAACGAAATTTCTCCGACAATAACATCGCCGATCCTGGCAATACCTGAAATGTGCCGATAACTTTCATATTCGAATTGATTTTCCGCACGGGTTATGATCAGATCATTCAGGGCAACCGAATCAACAAAAAAGCGCGACTGCCTGATGCCGACCAGCCAGCCTTTTTTTTCGGAATCCGGCCCACGCTTTTTAACTCTCACCCAGGCGTTGTTAATTCCCGCGGTCTGGGCCACCAGTTCGATCAGTATGAGTGAATCCACGGCTTGGCCGTCAAAAAACGGCCACCGATCGGTTACCGTTGCGCGGGTGACGGCCGTCTTATCATCTACTTCAAGGATCTCGTCGACCAGTAACATCCGATCGCGATGGGGCAAAAGATCTTCGATTTTGATGTCAAAAGGGTTCATCATTGTTGCCAAAACAATGCTCGAGAAAAAAACATTGAAAAGATTCACAGAAAATTATATCGTAATCATTTCAAATTGAAGGTGATGGTACTATAAATAGTTATTGCTGTAAAGTATCATGGCGCCAAAACGAAGCGCCGATCAGGATGCGCGGCAATCCATATAGAGACCACTTCAAAAGTTGTTGCTGGGCGATCCGATATCTGGAATAGCCCTTATCGAACCAGGCATAACGGAATAATAAATGGAAAAACTAATCAAAGAGCTTCAGGCCAAAATTGTGGAAGTGCTGAATCTGATTGATGTTCAACCGGACGACATAAAAGTTGACAGCCAGCTGGTCGGCGGCGATCTGGGTATCGATTCCATCGATGTGCTGGAGATGGTTATCATGATTGAAAGGGATTACGGCGTCAAAGTCGACAACCGCGAACTGGGCGTAAAGGTGTTTGCCAGCCTGGGGACCCTTGCCGAGTATATTTATAAGCGCTCGGCGGAGTTGCCCAATTGACAGATGTGCGGGTTTACGTTTCCGGGATGGGAATCATCTCCTGTCTCGGAAAAGGGATATCAAAAACCAGGGAAGCCATTCAAAAAAGCCTGACGGGCATTAGACCGTTAACCCTCTTTGCGACCGCTTCCCATCAGCCGCTCCCGGTGGGAGCGGCTGCCGATCTGATAGAAACCGACGATCTTCCTCGCACCCATCAGCTGGCCCGTCTGGCAGCCGATCAGGCCATGGCTAAATCCAAAGAAACACCTGACGCAGTGGTGATGGGCGTTACGACCGGCGGTATGCTGGCCACCGAGATCCTTTTGAAAGCCAAAGTCCGGGATCCGAAGTCGTTTGGCCTGCATGCCACCGGATCGGTAGCCGAGGATATCGCCCGCCGATACCGCTGCACGGGACCGGCCCTGACGGTTTCGACCGCCTGTTCCTCCGGAGCCGCTGCCATAAAAATCGCGCTGGAGATGCTGCGCTCCGGCAGTGTCAAACGGGTATTGGCCGGGGGGGCTGATTCCTTGTGCCGGCTGACATATTACGGGTTCAACTCCCTGCAGCTTGTCGACCCCGACGGCGCGCGGCCTTTTGATCAGAATCGCCGGGGAATGTCGGTGGCCGAAGGTGCGGCCATGTTGCTGCTGGTTGCCAACGATCCGCACAATGCCGTGGCTGAAATCCTCGGGGCCGGGTTATCCTGCGATGCCTATCATCCGGCGACACCTCACCCCCAGGGACAGGGCGCCCTGGCGGCCATGCAGGCCGCCATCGAGGATGCCGGAATTTCGGTGGCCGATGTTGACTATATCAATCTGCACGGCACGGGAACCCTTGATAACGACATTTCCGAAGCCCGGGCCATCGATACCCTTTATGGCCGGCAAAAGCCGCTGATGTCATCGGTCAAGGGTGCTTTCGGGCATTCGCTGGCTGCCGCCGGGGCCATTGAAGCGGTTGTATCCGCCATCAGCATTTCATCCGGCCTGGTTCCGGCAAATATTGGTTGCCGCCGACCAGACCCCCGTTTAAAGCTGGATCCCGTGATGCAGCCATCTCAAAGGCCTATCGAAACCGTTCTTTCCAATTCTTTTGGTTTTGGCGGCAACAATGCGGCCATTGTCCTGGGTGCCTGCGGAAAACCCCGAAGCGGCAGGACTCCGGCCGACCCACGGCCGATGGCAATCCTGGCAAGCGCCTGTGTTACCGGCACCGGAAGAACAGGCCGGACGATGAAAGCGATTGCCAAGGGAGAAGCGTGTGCCGGCATGCTTGATCTGCAGGAAATATCTGCCAATCTTTCTGCCGGCCAGGTTCGGCGGCTGAAGCGCTTCCCCCGCCTGGCCCTATCTCTGGCCATCGCCGCCCATGAAAATTCGGGCATCGCTGATACGCCGGCGGCTGTTTTTTTAGGCACCGGGTGGGGTGCACTATCGGAAACCGCGAATTTTTTGAACCGCTTATTTGAAACCGATGAGCAATTTCCCAGCCCCACAGACTTTGTCGGTTCGGTTCACAATGCGGCGGCCGGTCAGATCGCCATGCATTTCCAGGCCACCGGCGCCAACATCACCATGACCGGCGGCGATTATTCCTTCGAACAGTCCCTGATGGCGGCCGATCTGGTGTCGGGGAATATTAGAGATGGTTTTCTGGTTATCGGGGCCGACGAATCTCACCCGGAGCTTTCCCGGCTATTTGACCGATCCGTTGCCAAATCGGCCATGCCGGCAGACGGCGGTGGGGCCTTTTATTTAAAGAAAGAAACGCGCTCATCCGGACTAACGATACGATCCGTGTTCTTTGAAGGCAGCGCAAATAATCCGGAAGTGATTTCATCATTAATTCAAAAAATTGAACAGCAGCAGCCGCTAAACGACCGTTACGGTGTGATTCTGGCAGGACTTCCTGCCGCCTGCCGCAGTCAAGGAGAAATCCAGCTGCAAACCCTGCTGGCGATTACCGGTTTTAATCACCCCGTGATTGATTACCGCAAATTAACCGGCGAGTTTGCCTCCGCCTCAGCGGTGGCAGCCGTGATGGCCGTACAATTTTTGCAGGAAGGCCAAATCCCCGAGCCGCTTTGCAAAGACAAGCCTGGGGCATTGGTCAAAAAAGGCGCCCTTATTATCGGCACGGGCGACTTTATCACAGCCATGGAGGTGATGCCCCAATGAAAGTATTGCTTGTTTCAGCCAATACGCTGCGGGAGCCCTATCCGGTTTATCCCATGGGACTGGACTATGTGGCCGGCGCCATCGCGGAAAACCACCAGGTGCAAATTGTCGATATGAACAGCCTGGGTGGATATGATTCGCTGGCAACAGTTATAAAAGCCTTTTTGCCGGATGTCATCGGGCTGTCTTTGCGCAACATTGACAACATCGACAACACGGATCCGAGGGGATTTATCGGACAATACCGGACGATCGTAGAGGTTATCCGCAAACATTCCGATGCCCGGCTGATTTTAGGAGGAAGCGGGTTTACCATATTTCCGGCCGAAACCATCAAGGCCTTGAATGCCGATTATGGTGTCATCGGCGAAGGTGAAAGATTGGCCTTATTGTTGCGCGCCATCGAAAAGCGGGAAGACCCCGGGAAGATCCCGGGCGTCATCACCCCTACCGTCTCTAAATCCCTACCGGAACCCTATGAAGGCAAGATCACCCGCATGATCAACCCCAATCCTGCCAACCTCCAATTTTACCTTCAAAACGGCGCCATGCTGAACTTGCAAACCAAACGGGGATGTCCTTTTAAATGCATTTACTGTACCTATCCCCATATTGATGGACACCACCTGAGATTGATGGACCCCGAAGAAACAGCTGACGCGGCGCTCAAACTGCAGGCCAGCGGAGCCAAATATTTCTTTATTACCGACTCGGTATTTAATGCCGATTGCGCCCACAGCCTGGCGGTCGCCAGGGCTTTTAAGAAAAACGGGGTATCCATACCGTGGTGCGCGTTTTTCGCGCCGCTGAAGCAACCTGAGGATTATTTTCGAATACTGGCGGAGGCAGGGTTGACCCATGTGGAATTCGGCACGGATTCCCTGTCAAATCCCGTGCTGGCATCCTACCGCAAGCCGTTTCGGGACCAGCAGGTTTTTGAAATCCATCAGGCCGCCATTGACGCGGGTTTGTATGTTGCCCATTATTTTTTGCTGGGGGGGCCCGGAGAAAATCCGCAGACGCTCCAAGAAACCCTTACCCGGGCCGGCGGCCTCGAAAAATCCGCTCTATTCTTCTTTTGCGGCATGCGAATATATCCCGGAACAGCCTTGTACGAAATCGCCGTCAAAGAGGGGCAGATACAAAAAGGCGCCAACCTTCTCGAACCCTTTTTTTACCGGTCGCCCTTAATTGATTCGGATGAAATTTTAAGGCAGATCCGACAAGCGGCCGGAGAACGAATCAATTGGTTAATCGGCGGCGGCGGGGAAGATACGGCCAAAATAATTACCCGGTTATATCAGCGCGGCCATTGCGGTCCCATGTGGGAATATTTAATTCGATTAGAATAGTGTCATGCCCCTTTTTGCGGTTGAATTTTTAATTGATTTCATTTAAAACTGTCTGCCATAATGTGGTATCTGTTAAAAGAAATAAACCAATCCGAAGATAACGAAATATCAGCCGATATTCGTGTCCCATCGGATTCACCCTGGTTTGATGGGCATTTTCCCGGAGAACCCATTTTGCCGGGAGTGGCCCAAATCGGTATGGTCTTTGACGCTATCAGAAAAGCCCACCATCATAATTTGATGATATCAAGTGTACGCCGGGTCAGATTTAAACACATTATCCGGCCCGATGATCAAATAAAAATCATTGCCGTACCGCTGAAACAAGAGACTGACTCTTATTCCTTTCGTATTCTGGTCCAGGAGGAGACGGTCTGTAGTGGTGTGATGACGGTTGAACTGCTGAAAAATTTACCTGGGGAAGAGGAGAAAAATTAGGATGTCAAAGGGAACTGATGTTGAAAAAATTATCCTGCGCGTGGCGCAAATCATGATTGATGAACTCAAGCTGGAAGATGTAACGCCTGAAACATTCGACCCTGAAATAGACCTGATAGACGAAGTGGGAATCGACAGCATGGACCTGGCGACCGTCGCCCTGGTACTGCGGGATGAATATGCCATTCGAATCGATGAAGACGATTATCCTAAACTGACAAGTATCCGATTAATATCCGAATACCTTGATAATAAGCTCAAAGACCGATCCTGAGCCGGCCAAGCTGTAAATATTCTGGAGACCCTGGATGGATGCCATAGAAGGAAACAAAGCCCCTGCAGCCACGAAAATTCCGGATAAAGAATGGAAATTTTCAGAGATTCTGGCAGATCATAATATCCGCGACAGGTGGGAAAAAGTTCGCCAATATTTCTTTCTGCGTGAATCAACCTACGATATGGCCAACCGGTGTAATATCAGGTGCGAAGGCTGCTACTATTACGAAGGCGACAAACAGTTTGCCCCGGAAAACAGGGATCCGGAAGCCTGGCGCGATCTGATGCGCGCAGAGAAGGAACGCGGCATTACCTACGTTGTGCTTGCCGGTGCGGAGCCTTCCATGGCCGCTGAGCTTTGTGAGGTCTGCTACCAGGAAATGCCCCTGGGAACGATTGCCACCAATGGGTTGAAATTCATCCCTGAGTCCATCCGCTATAAACTGCATATCTCCGTCTGGGGAAATGATGAAACCAGCTTGAAAATCCGCAGCGCCAAAAACATGCTGGGCCGACAAATAGAAAATTATAAGGGTGATCCCAGGGCCGTTTTTGTATACACGTTTACCCGCAACAACATCGACCAGGCCTATGAAGTTGCCGGAGCTCTGGCCGAAAACGACTGCAAACTTACCTTCAACATGTTCTCCGCCCCGGTGGGGTATGACGGATCATTGCGCCATACAGCAGACTCCCTGGATAAAACCCGTAAAACCATGATCAATCTGTTGTTAAAATATCCCCAAAATTTACTTTTTTCATATTACAGCGCGGTGGCTCACACACATCGGCACAGCCTGCATAATCTTTTTGCATGTTCCTATCCGCGTATGAATCCCTCCACCGCTATCGGTCTGGGCCGGTCTTTCCGACAGTATCGGACTGATCTTTCCTGGAATAGAGCGGCCGCCTGTTGTGTGCCGGATACCGACTGTATCGACTGCCGGCATTATGCCTCGGGCAGCGCCGTCGTAACGGCCCGTTTGTTCCGGCACGCCACCGATCCGGAAACCTTTAAAGCCTGGTTGGATTATGTCGACACCTATCTCGCAATCTGGGTGATGGGATATGAGAAGGGCGACAATTTGTGCAATCAGCTCATCGCACCGCCTGGACATGAGGTATTCTGAGAGTGTGTTTGGTATTTGGTGTTTAGTGTTTTGTCCTCTGCTGGTCGGGTGGTTCTTACAAAACACCAAATACGAAACACCAAACACTTTATGAGGTTGACGATTGAAAAATGAGTCGGTTCTAATCGACAAATAAACTTGAAACCTCAAGATAAGAGGCCCTGGAAAAATGATCACTGTCAGTTCCCTGCTGGATCAGGAATGGTATGAGCGTTATAAAACAATTTCAAAACTCAACATCCGCAGCTCGATCTATGATGTCACCAACAAGTGCAATCTGCGTTGCAAAGGGTGTTTCTTTTTTTCCTCCGACGAACACAAAGCTGCCGCCGAGGAAATGGATACCCAAAAATGGGAAGCATTTATCGACAGGGAAATGGATCGCGGGGTTAACCTGGCAATATTGATCGGCGGTGAACCGACCCTCTATCTGGACAGGGTGGAGGCCTTTTATAAGCGGCTGCCGACGTTTTGTGCCACCAACGGGTTAATTAAAATTCCCCGCGACCGATTTCCGGATATGATGCTGGGTATTTCCCTCTGGGGGGATGAAGCAGATGAAAAAATTCTCAGGGGTAAAGATACCTTCAGTATTTCCAGCAAAAATTATGAAGGCGACCCGCATGTCTACTACCTTTTTACCCTGACCCCTAAGCAGATTGGTAAAATCGAAAACATCATCGGAAAAATCAGAGACATCGGTTTAAAGGTCCACCTGCAGCTGCTGTCCAATGACGAGGGGGTGGATGGCTTCAGCTGGCAACCGGAGCAATTGGAAGCCATCCGGGTTGAAATGGACGATATGCTGGACAGGTATCCGCAAACCCTCATATCCTCCAAATATTATCATGAAATCATTACCACCGGCAAAATGCTGGGGCGCTCCTTCGGCTGGAATGAATGTCCTTCCGTCACCCAGCCATTGGACACCCGGGATCCCCAGCCCAGGCGCTTGATTGAATTTATTCGCTGGGCGTCCGATCTTAATACCATGCACCGCTGCTGCACGTCTGAAACCAGAGACTGTTCGAGCTGTAAAGACGGTGCCGCCCATATGAGCTGGGTAATGGTGAACAAACGGGCCCACATCCGCACGACCAGGGATCTTCAAAACTGGATTGAGGTCTATGAGATGTTTGCCAAGCTATACCAGTTTATCCCCTGGTAGCAAGGGGCTTCGCCCCAAAGGGAATATTGGAATAATGGAATAATGGGTATTGGGAGTATGTAGTAACGTTATATTGGTGCGCCTCGGGCGGATTAAGGGCAAAATTAAAAATAGGCCTAAATCCTCTTTAAAACTATCCTTCCAATATTCCACTCTTCCATTATTCCATTATCGAGATTTTTCTCAGGCCTCAATAACACCTCTATTTCCATTAAGTAAAAGGCTTTCGGAAACAATTGCTTATGTCTGCTAAAAAAGCCGTGATCGTCGGATATGATGCGGTTTCAGCGCTGGGAACCGATATGGAGATCCAATGGCAAAGGGCGCTCAGAGGCGAAAGCGGGGTGACGAAATTGACCCGCTTTGCAATTGCCGACTATTTTCCGGTTAACATTGCCGGGCAAGTTGAAGACATCGATACCGGCGATTACCCTTTTCTAAGTGCCCGCCAGCTGGCGCTATGGCCATCGCCGATTTTCAAATACGCCATGCTGGTAGTCCACCGGGCGCTTGAAAAAAGCGGCATTGCAATCACACCGGAATTATCCCCCCGGGTAGCGACGACTTTCAGCTCGGCCGTGGGTGGGCAGGATGCGGTTCTCAACGCCGACCGGCGGATGATCGCCGCCGGCAAACTGCCGCCGCCCTATGCGAATCCTAACTCCTGCATCAATATGGTGGGCGGAAAAATATCCATTTTAACCCACGCCACCGGCCCCATTACCGCCACGGTGACAGCCTGTGCCACCGGGGTTACTTCGATGATTATCGGGGCCATGATGCTGGAACAGGGGCGGGCGGACGTCGCCCTTTGTGGCGCGGTGGATTTTGCCGTCGTCGAACCCATCGTGGCCGGGTTTGCCACCATGAACGGGGCCTATCAAATCAAGCCCGATCATCCTGATGATCCGCCCGGCCGGGCCAGCCGACCATTTTCGGTTGACCGCAGAGGGTTTGTCGTATCCGAGGGTGCCGGAAGCATTATTATTGCAACCCAGGAATTTGCCGAGGCCCATGGTCTGAATTATCAGATTGAAATAGCCGGGTGGGGCATGACGTCGGATGCCTGCCACTTTGTTGCCCCCAATTTCAAAACCGTCACCCGATGCATAGCCGATGCTATTGACAATGCCGGCATATCGTCGCATGATATCGCCCTTGCAAATGCCCATGCCGCTTCCACCCAAGTCGGTGATAAAGTGGAATATGAGGCCTTAAAAGCCGTTTTCGGTGACCACATGCCGCCGGTAACGGCTAATAAATCTCTTATCGGTCATGCCATGGGGGCTTCCAGCGCCATAGAATCCATCTTCGCCATGGAGGGCATGCTCAAGGGACTGGTGCCACCGACCATTAATTACACACCGGACCCGGAATTGATTCTGGACTGTGTGCCGGAAGGGGCACGCAAGCTCGATCAGGAATTTGTACTGAAGAATTCATTCGGTTTTGGGGGGTGTAACGCGTGTATTGTGCTTCGCAGGGTAGCCTAAACGCAAATCGCTTAAGGTTCAAAGGTTCCTGGTTCAGCGTTCAGGGTTAAAATCGGATCGGATCATAAACCTCTGAACCTTTGAACGTTGAACCCTGAACCATTTATAAGGTACCAGATGAAACCTCCAAAAAATAGACGGGTGTTTGTGGTCGGATACGGTGCGGCCACCGCCCTTGGAAAAACCTTTGATAAAACCTGGGAGCGGGCAGTTGGTGGTCAGGCCGGATTCCGAAGACTGACAAGATGCCAGACAGAATCCCGCGCCAATGTGGTCGGCGAAATACCGGACTGGGACCCCTCTGCCCTGGATTTTGTTGATCGCAAGGATGCCTCCAACTGGAATGCGGATTATGTTTTTCTAACCATGGCCGTATGCAAAGAGGCGCTGAGCAACGCGGGGCTTGAGATCAATGATGAAACCGGTCCCCGGACCGCCTGCCTGATCGGATCGGCACTAAACGGCACCGATTCGTTTCGGATTGCCATGGACCGGTATGTGAACCAGGGGCCGTTGAAGGTCAGTCCTTATCTGCTTCCCAACCTGTGTGCCAACCTGCCATCGGGAAAAGCCGGAATGTTACTGGGATTTACCGGTCCGGTATTTTCACCCCAGGGTGCCTGCGCTTCCGGCAATCATGCCATCGGAATCGGAGCCCGGATGATCAGGGATGGTGATTGTGATTTTGTTCTGGCCGGCGGCGTCGACACCTGCCTGGTTCCTGAAATAATTCAGGGTTTTGCCAATATGATGGCAACCATCCGGATCGGCCCCAATGATCGCGCCTATGATGACCCAACCCAGGCATCCAGACCGTTTAGTATTGACCGCAAAGGTATTGTGCTTTCTGAAGGTGCCGGCGTAGTGGTTTTAGCAGCTGAGGAAAGTATCGCAACCTACGGGTTGACACCCAAAGCAGAAGTGATGGGGGTCGGGTGGACATCGGATGCCTACCATTTTACATTGCCAAACGCCGCAACTATTACCCGCGCCATCCGTGAAGCAATTGATGATGCCGACCTCCAACCGGATGATATCCAATATGTCAATGCCCACGGAACTTCAACCTTTAAAGGGGATGCGACGGAAGTCGAATGCCTGAGAACCGTATTCGGAAGGGCCCTGGGCAAAATACCGGTTTCTTCCAATAAATCACAGATCGGACATACCCTGGGGGCTTCGGCCGCCATCGAAGCCGCCCTGAGCATCGAGGCCCTCCAGCAGGGAGTGATTCTTCCGACGGTCAACCACATTCCGGATCCGGAATTGGATGATGTCGACGTGGTACCCAACCAGGCGCGACGCCAGCGCTACGAATTCTTTCTATCCAATGCATTCGGATTCGGCGGCACCAACTGCTGTATCATATTTAAAGGGGTATAATTTGAAGCCGCAACCTTTCATTCCCGAATCACTCGACGGCGACGAGCGCTATATAAGAGATAAAACCGGCGGATTGGTATGGCACCGCTGCAAACAACGCACCCTTTACGCCGATACGGACCGCTCCCAGGTCGTCTACCACGCCAATCATCTGCGCTATTTTGAATTCGGCCGCGCTTCGCTAATGCGCGATAGCGCCTATCCCTATCGGGAAATCGAGGAAAGCGGCTATGTTTATCCGGTGATAGAAATCGGCGTCACCTATTACGCCCCCCTCTATTATGATGATGCGATCTGTATCCATACCCGGCCGTCGGTACTTGAAAGGGTAAAGCTGCGCTTTGATTATGTGATTACCCATGAGTTGACCCATGAAATCGTCTGCAAAGGCTTCACGCGCCACTGTGCCATCAATTCCTCCGGCATGCCGGTGGAGGTCGATGAAAAGACGGCTCACCTATGGAAGATCTTCCCCAGGTAGATAAAAGATAGGCAACAGCGTACATAGCCTGGGTATCCAAAAGGGGATTTATATTGGGTTGTGGCAGTAGACGACAAACCCATGGAGTATTGGAGTAATGGAATACTGGAAGTTATTACTATTCGGAATTTTTAAAATTGTAGATGCAATTAGCTAAAGGACATGGTAATCAATGACGGAAGAGACAGTCCGCATGCCGGTTGAAATAGCGGTTTTTTCCTACTTCCAGGACCACCTCTTTGAAGGAACCGCCGTATTTCCTGCCGTGGAAGCCATGCAAGTTTTGGCACAGTCGGTAAAAAAATTTGCACCCGCAACCGATATCACTGCCATTACGGACACAACCTTCGATAAATTCCTTTTAATTCCACCCGGCACTAAAAAAATTGATGCCCTGTGCAGCATTACGTCTCTTGAAAACGGGGATATCACCGCCGTATTGCAGACCAAAACCAGATCGAAGAATGCTGCCATCACCCGTATCAAAGAGCATGTAACCGTCCATTATCCCCAGAGAAAGCCGGAGGTTGCCACCGCTGCCTACCGGCATAATCCCCTATCATTCGGGAAAAGCGGTTGTCTGGAAATTTCACCGGATCAAATCTACCGCGAGCTTGTCCCCTTTGGTCCGGCCTATCAGAATATCTCGGAAAACCTTGCCATCCATAAATACGGAGCACTTGCAAAACTTCGAGCTCCGGCCATTGGCGACGCCATCGATCAAACCGGACAGCTGGGTTCGCCGTTTGTCCTGGACGCAGCCTTTCATAGCGCCTGTGTCTGGGGGCAGCGCTATAGCGGGGTGGTTGCATTTCCCGTGGGAATTGAAAAGCGAATTATCGTCAAACCGACCCGGCCGGGGGGTGCCTATACCAGCACCGCCGTTCCGGTGCAAACGACTTCGGGCCGGCTGGTATTTGACATCGGTATTTACGACAACGATAATAGCCTTTATGAAATGGCTCTGGGTGTCCACATGCGGGATGTGAGTGCCGGGCGGCTGAAACCGCCGCCATGGATTATCCAGACCAAGGGGGTAAATATGGATAAGAAAGGAGCACAATGAAACCGATACGAGTCACCGGTATTGTCCTTATTGTTCTGGCCCTGCTTTACACTGGCTGCACGGCCTCCCTTCCGAAAGATCACCCCGCAGGGCCCAAGACCTACAAAAACGCAATGGATATCCGTGTAATGGGTGCGCGCCGCACTTACCGGGTGCACATCCCTCCGGATTATAATCCCGGTATTCCCCTCCCGCTGGTGGTGGTCATCCACGGCGCATTTGATACCGCCGCGGGGATGGAAAAAATCTCCGGTTTCAGTGATCTGGCCGACAGAGAAAACTTCATTGTGATGTACCCCAATGGAATGGGGATTTTCGGATTCTTACAGCATTGGAACGCCGGGCATTGCTGCGGCAAGGCGGCCAGCGATAAGGTCGATGATGTGGGTTTTATAGCGGCCGCTATCGAGGATGTGCGGGCCCGCTTAAAGATCGACCCCGATCGCATCTATATGGCGGGCTTTTCCAATGGCGGCATGCTGGTGTACCGATTTGCAGCCGAAAGAGGCGACCTTCTGGCGGCCGTTGCACCGCTGGCGGCATCCATCGGCGGCCGACCGTCGGATGAGGAGCCGGAGTGGCGAATCCCGGATCCCGTCCAGCCGCTTTCGGTGATCAGCATTCATGGTCTGGCCGACGATGACATCACTTATGAAGGCGGCGTCAGCCTGCATCGGGGAGGAACCCGGACTTATTGGTCGGTTGAAAAATCGATCGGTTTCTGGGTCAGTCATAATGGCTGTAACCCCAGAGCCGCCGACAGCTATTTAAATAACGGCAGCGTTCATATTAAATCATGGGGGGTGTGCCGCAACGATACCGAAGTGGCCCTTTATCTCCTAAAGAACTGGGGGCATGTCTGGCCCGGCAAATATTTTACTGCCGATCTGGCTGAAGATGACCCTCTAAAGAATTTTGACGCCGCTGAAATCATCTGGGATTTTTTTAAGTCTCATCGCAGAAAACCGTAGGGTCGTTAGTTATTCGTTAATCGGTATTGGAAATCGGTATTTCGATTGATAGCCATCTTCAAAAATATGTTCCAAGTTTCTATTGTGAAGCACGCGCTATCGGTTTATAGCAGATGAAAAACCTTATCCTATCAATCATACTCGCTTATTTGGCAGGCTCCTTAAATTTTTCGATTCTGCTGTTTAAATTTTCAGGCAAAGAGGATCCGAGAAAAGAATTCAGCGGCAATCCGGGCGTCGTCAATGTCTACCGCCAGGCCGGAATATTTATGGCCGCGCTGGTGTGGTTGCTGGATGTGGGGCGGGCCATTGGTGTGGCCCTGGTATGCAGTTACCTGCTCCCGGCTGCCCTGGTACCCCTCGGCGGCCTGGCCTTGGTACTGGGCAACCGTTTCCCCTGCTTTCACCAATTTCGCGGGGGAAAGGGTGTGGCCAATTATCTCGGATTTACAGCGATCATAGCGCCGCTGGCAGCCGGTATTTCGGCTCTGGCCTGGCTGACCACCTTTGCAATCTTTCGCATCCCCTTCTTTGGATCTTTTGTGATGGTTTTTATCCTGGGCACCGGCACATTGCTGGCCTGCAATTTTGATCCGCTGTCGGCCGCAGCCGTGCTGGCCACCATGGCGTTGATCTACTATGGTCATAGACGCAACATTTCAGAGCAATTACATAAAAGGAGGGAAACCGGTATCAGGGGATAGTTTCATGCGGGTGTTGCCGCTGGCCTGAAAAGTGGTCAGTGTAATCGAAAAAGCAACTCTGAAAAAGCGAATATCGAATAATGAATGTCGAATCTAGAATGTTGAAGTAATGTATTCCGTCTATTATAAAAGAGACTGAACAAAGCGATTCCACCCTTCGATATTCTGCGGTTTGCTGTTCCAACTATGTGTTGTTTCATATAAGGTTTCAGGTGACCGAATGCAGATGACAGATGAGTGAAGACTGCGCTTTTCGATTTTGGATTTGTCTGGTTTTCACCGCATAACCCGTAACGCGCAACCCGCAACGGATTAGGTATTTTTGCTCATCCATTTTTCCACCGCCACCCGGGTGGCCCAGCGTAGAAAAATTTTTGTATAGTTGTAACCGGCGAGATACATGCCAAGCATAAACACCAGGTGGGAAAATCCGTACAACAAAGGCCCGCCAATGGCAATCAACAAGGGCTTGTTTAGATAAACCGACAAGACTCCCAGCGCACTGATAGCCGGCCAGCCAATGATATAGCTGAACCCCATAACCGCTAATCCAATTATTATTCGCATTGAGGGCTTTTCTTTAAAGGCGCTTAAATCGGCCCGGTCCTCGATGGCCGAACGAACATACCTGGTTTCAGCGATTTTTTTAATAATACTCATTTTAATCAGCGTAACACTTTCATGCGGGCATGTGAAGAACCTTGAAGGGCCCCCGGGGCCGACATATACTCCTGATCAGGGATAATGAATTGGGTTGTGTTTTGGCGTCCAAGCGTGTAAATATTGCCCGAACCTATGATATCCGGACCGGACAGAATTCAGCATGCAATCATTTTACACTGTTTTTCAAAAATAAGCTCCAAAATAAGGCCGGCCGTTATCAGCGGTCGTAGAAAAAACGTTCGAATTATGGAACGTTTTTTTTGACAACCGCTATAAGAGATAGACGTATCCCCTGTAAGGAGAAAACAGACAATGTGCAAGCCCAAGGCAACTGCATTCGGATTGCAGATTTTTACCGCTGCCGCCATTTTAATATTCGGGATGTTATTTTTAAGTTGCGCACCGACCGCTGTAATCGGAGGACCCGTTGATCATGCAAAACTGAATGATGGAACCTATGAAGGCAGCGACAGAGGTGGCCCGAATAAAGCCATCGTCGAAGTGACCATTAAAGATAATTCCATTGTCCATATAAAAATAATTGAGCACCAGGCCTGGCGGGGTAAAAAAGCCGAAGAACCTATTGTGGAACGAATCATCGCACAGCAATCGACCCGGGTGGATGCGGTCAGCGGGGCCACCAACAGCAGTCACGTGATTATGAACGCCGTGCAACGGGCAATTGAAAAAGCATATCAAAATTAATGATGAACGCTGACATCACTGCAAAAAACTGGGAATTTTTCGATAAAATCTACTGCATCTCATTGGATGAACGTGAGGACAGACGAGCAGAGGCAAAACGTCAATTTGGCAAGATCGGGCTGTTGGAAAGGGTCGAATTTGTGATTGTAAAAAAGCATCCGCATAATATTGAACAGGGAATATTTGAATCCCACCTGACCTGCATGGAAAAAGGTATCCGGGCCGGCGCCGACACCATTGTCGTATTCGAAGATGATATCCTGTTTGAACGATTCAGCCCGGCCGATCTTAAAAATTGTATTGATTTTTTATCGATCAACCCCGATTGGATGGGCTTGTATTTTGGATGTCTGGTATCGGGCAGCAAAAAAACCCAATACCGATCGGTGCTGAAAATAAAATACCGCTGCCTGACCCATGCTTATGTTTTCAGTCGCAAGTTTGCTGAATCGCTGGTTAAACTACCCTGGCGTGAAATATCATTTGATGATTTGCTGCGGTCTTTAAATGATGAATTTTATGCTATCTATCCTTCTTTTGCGTTCCAGAACAATTTGCGATCGGATAACAGCCGGTTTTTGCCACTGGACAAATTTAGAAGGTTGTGTGGGGGGCTGCGGCGGTTACAAAAAGGAAACGAGTTGTATCATCGCCACCGAACGCCGGTCATCCTCCTGCACATTATTATCCTCACGCTGATCATCATGTTGGCTCTATGAAATCCACTGAAATCCATTGGCACCGCTTGATTTTAATACTGCTGATTGTTGTCATTTTATTCGGTATTGGTTTATATCGAATTAAAATTGATTCAGATATTGTCGCCTCGCTGCCGGGAGATGATCCGGTAATTTCGGATGCCGTCTATATTTTTAAAAACCACCCCGCCCAGGATCAATTGCTCATTGACGTCAGCCTTCAAAGCGACAACCTGGAAATTCTAGTTGAATGCGGCCAACTGGTCGAGAAAAAATTAAACGACAGCGGGTTGTTTAAAAATGTCGGCCTGAAAGATGTTCAAAATCTCATCCCTGATTTATTGGCGTATGTTGTAAAAAACCTGCCGGTCATGTTTACCGCAAAAGAGCTTGAAAATAAGGTCGAACCCTTGCTGGAATCCAAGGAAGTTCGCAAAAGACTGCAGGCTATTTATTTACAACTGCTGGAAATGGAGGGAATCGGGCAGGCCGAATTCATTTCCAAAGATCCCCTGGGGCTGAAGGACATTATTCTGGCCAGACTATCAGCCCTGGCTCCATCTCAAAATGCCCGCATGTCCAGGGGACAACTCATATCTGCGGACGGTCGACATCTGCTTGTAATCGCCCATCCCACCGCATCCAGTACGGATACGACCTTCGCCCGCAAGGCCGCCGAACTTATTGATAATCTGGCAGATGAACTGAATCGGAAATATTCCAAAGCGGGGTACGGCATTACGCTCACCCCCACAGGCGCATACCGGGCGGCCCTGGATAATGAGCTTATCATCAGACAGGATGTTAAAGTCGCTATCCTGCTGGCCACCATCGGCATTGCAATTTTACTCATATTTGCTTTCCCAAGGCCTTTGATGGGACTGCTGTCCCTTTTGCCGGCCATCGCCGGAACGATGATCGCATTTTTTGTTTTTTCCCTGCTGCACAAATCGATTTCGATCATGGTGCTCGGTTTTGGCGGAGCCATTATTTCGATAACCGTCGATCAAGGGATCGCTTATCTTCTGTTCCTGGATCGCCCCTATAAAACCCACGGCAAAGATGCGTCTGCCGAGGTCTGGGCCGTGGGCCTGCTGGCCGCTTTGACAACTGTGGGGGCTTTCGGTGTGCTTTCCATCAGTGGTTTCCCGGTATTTGAGCAGCTCGGGGTGTTCACGGCCCTGGGAATTGCCTTCTCATTTTTATTTGTGCATTCGGTTTTCCCGAAGGTTTTTACGGCCCTGCCGCCTGCCCGCCCAAGGCGTCTGCCCCTTGAGAATGTTGTCAGCAAGCTGGCGCTAACCGGCAAAAAAGGGGCCTATGCGGCCCTGGTATTTTTCGTGATCATGCTTTTTTTCGCCAAACCCGAATTCAATGTGAGCCTGAGCTCCATGAACACCGTCACCAAGGAAACTACCGCGGCCGGAAACCTGTTTGCCGAGGTGTGGGGCAACATTTTTAGCAAAATATATTTGATGACCGAAGGCCGGAGCGTAAAGGAGCTTCAGAAAAAAGGCGACCACCTCCTGGCTATGATGGATCCGGACATGCTCTCCGGTGTTCTGTCTTCAGGTTTTGTTCCTTCGATGATGTTTCCGGGCAAAGACCGCAGGCAACAAAATTTTGCGGATTGGAAAAAATTTTGGGACCCGGACAGGGTTAGCCGGTTTAAACGTGCGATGGCAGAAGCATCGGTTAAGCAGGGTTTTGCTGTGGATGCGTTTGAGCCCTTTTACAAACTGCTTGACCCTGACTTAAACCTACCCGCAGATAGCGCGATTCCTGAAAAATTTTACAACCTGATGGGAATAACTGAAAATCTGGACGGATCGGGATGGATTCAGTTTTCCGGTCTGACTGCCGGCAAATCCTATCAGGCTGAATGGTTTTTTGAAAAATATCAATCGGCGGGCAAACTATTTGACCCGATCTTCTTTTCGCAAAAACTCGGCCGGCTTTTATTTTCAACATTTGCAAAGATGCTGGTAATCATCGTTATCAGCATCACCATTCTCTTGTTTTTATTCTTTTTAGACTGGAAATTAACCGTTATTTCGCTGTTACCGGTTTTCTTCGCCTTAATCAGCACCCTGGGCACCTTGAACCTGATCGGCCACCCCCTGGACATTCCGGGGTTGATGCTTGCCATTATTGTCATGGGCATGGGCATCGATTATTCACTGTTTTTTGTCAGATCCTATCAGCGCTATGCGGATGCATCTCATCCGTCTTTCAGTCTGATCCGGATGGCGGCTTTCATGGCGTCCGCCTCAACCCTCATCGGGTTCGGGGTTTTATGCACGGCCGAGCATTCGCTTTTAAGAAGCGCCGGCTTAACGTCCTTGCTTGGAATCGGCTATTCCCTTATCGGCGCTTTTGTCATCCTGCCGCCTGTCTTAAAATACGTGTTTCAATCCCGGCAAAAAGCTATCAGCCCGGGCGCCAATCTTCATGATCGCATTTTGAGACGCTACGGCAACATGGAAGCGTATCCGAAAATATTTGCTAGGTTTAAAATTCGTCTGGATCCCATGTTTTCAGAACTGCCCCGCTTATTTGGATTCTCCCGGCCGCTCCGGACAATTCTCGATATCGGCTGCGGTTTTGGTGTCCCGGCCAGCTGGTTGATTGAAAATTTTGCCGAACTGAAAATTTATGGGATTGATCCTGACGGCAACCGGGTCAGAATAGCCTCCCGGGCCCTCGGACAGGGAGGCGTGATCGTCCAGGGCCGGGCACCGGATCTACCACGAATTCCACAGCCGGCCGATGCCGCCCTAATGCTGGACCTGCTGCATTATTTAAATGATGATGATCTAAAACTCACGTTGGAGCGCTTAAGTGACAGCCTTTGCGATAACGGCCTCCTGATCATACGCGCCGTTATAATGCCGAATGCGCGGCAGTCTTTGTTCTGGCGGCTTGAGATTCTCAAAAATAAGATCAGGCGCATACCCGCCTGTTACCGCTCCTTTGATGAGATATCAACGATTCTGGCGCAAGCCGGTTTTACGATCGAGCATACTGAACCGTCGGGGACCAAAGGGGATTTAATCTGGTTTGTCCTGAGCCGGCGGAGCCGGAACCATAAGATGGATTGAAAATTGACGATTTGGGGAAGGTGCCAAAAATTCAGCCATACACATTGAATTCAATCAAACCGGCGGATTCGGGGAAATTATCGCTTTCGCCGGCAGAACGGATCGGCATTGGATCATTACTGATCGCAATATTGCTGCTGATTTTTGATGTGCGCTTATCGGTAATTCCCTTGGCAGGACTTATCCTGATCTGTGCAGCGGCCCCCTTCTTCCCCCGCTTCGGTTTTTTCCTGCCTGTCATCAGCCGGGGGGAATCAAACAAAAAAGCGGTCGCCCTTACATTTGATGACGGCCCTGATCCCCTGCTAACCCCGCAGTTGCTGCAGCTGCTTTTAAAGCACCGGCTAAAAGCCACATTTTTTGTTACCGGAAAAAAGGCCGCTGAGCACCCGGAACTGATAAATGAAATCCTGCTTCACGGCCATTCTATCGGCAATCATTCTTACATCCATGATAACCTGCTGATGTTCAGGAAAATAAAAACCATTGCCGGTGAAATAGCGTCCGCTCAAAATGTGCTGGGCGATTTTGGGATCGTACCACTGGCCTTTCGTCCGCCGGTCGGTATTACAGGCCCCAGACTCCGACCGGCGCTGTTGAATTCAGGTATGTATATCGTCAATTTTAGCTGTCGCGCCGGCGATGGCGGTAACCGCTGGATAAAAAACATTTCAAAAAAAATCCTAAAACGCATCCGCCCGGGAGATATTGTTGTTTTGCACGATGTCAGACCGCCTGAGCAATTTCATTTTGCCCAGTGGCTAAATGAAATGGACCTAATCATATCTGGCATAAAGGAAAAGGGACTCGCGGTATTACCGCTGGCCGAGATTATCGGCAAGCCCGTTATGATAACAAAGTCCGGCGGAGATAGGGAAAAAAGGTGAGGTGTTAACATGCGGATCGTACTTGTACACCCAACCGGGTCAAACTGGGTGCCCGGCAAAAAAGATATTACCGCCACCGCCAACCGGATGGCGCCTCTGGGCCTCTTATCCATTGCCGCCTGGCTTGGTCAGAACGGACATGACGTATTTATCCATGACTGCTTAGGACCAAAGGTGCCAAACAGCAATGCGGCCCATGCCGAAATTATCCTGGGATATAAACCGGATCTGGTGGGGTTTTCGGCAACAACTTCGGGGTTTTTAGACGGCTATGATCTGGCCGAACGGATCAAATCCGCCAGACCGGAGATCCAAACCGTCTTTGGCGGCGTGCATGTATCATCTATGGGAGCGACCCTTTTAAACGACTTTGAACATATCGATTTTCTATGCCAGGGTGAAGGGGAAGTTACCCTGGCGGAACTGGCCTCCGGCATGCAACCCGCGCAGATTAAGGGCCTGCTTTGGAGAAATGGCGGCCAACCGGTATCCAATCCGCCGCGACCCGTTATCACTGATCTGGATTCGCTTCCTTTGCCTGCCTACGACAAACTGCAAGGATTTGCCAAAGGTTACAACCTGCCGCTTTTCAGCTATATTCTGGGCCCCGGGGCTACCATGGTTACCAGCCGGGGCTGTCCGTATCAATGTTCTTTCTGCGACCGTTCCGTCTTTAAAAAGGGCTACCGTTTTAATTCCGCAGAATACATCTACGAGCATATGCGCCATCTGCGCCGGCAATTTGGCGTTCGCCATATCAATATTTATGATGATCTTTTCACGGCCAATCGCCGCCGCATCGTCAAGCTGTGCGACCTGCTGATCTCAAAACCGCTTGGGATCCAATTCAACTGTGCCGTCCGGGTCGGTCAGACGGACGACGAGTTGCTGGAAATGTTAAAAAAAGCCGGCGGCCTGATGCTTTCGGTGGGCATCGAAACCGCTGACCCGGACTTGCTTGAATTTCATAAGCCGGGTGTACGAGGAGATGACATCCGTGATACGGTCAAACGGATTCAGGCCCGGGGACTAAGGGCCAAGGGGCTCTTCATAATGGGGCTTCCCGGCGATACCGCGGAATCAATTCAAAAAACAAGCGATTATGCCATGTCGCTGGATCTTGACGACATGAACATGTCCAAATTTACCCCCTTTCATGGGGCCCCGATCTGGCCCCGCATTCATGAATTCGGAAGGTTCGAACAGGACTGGCGCAAAATGAACTGTATCAATTTCGTGTTTGTCCCCAAAGGGATCGATTCCATTGAAAAACTCGAACAGCTTTACAACACCCATGTAAAGCGCTTTTATTCATCCCCGCGGTGGCGGCACAAATTTGTGAAACGACTCTGGCAGCACCGCAGAAGCCTTTGGTACTTTGCCTCCCATCTTCCGTCGTTTTTGGCGGCGATGCGAAATTTTGAGCCGGAGCGCTGAAAGAATCAGCAGGACCCAAGATGACACCATTGAAAGGAAGGAAGAACACCAAAATGACCATCTCGATAAGCGTGTTAGGCCTTGGCATAATGGGCCGGCCCATGGCCCGCAAGCTCCTGGAAGCCGGGTGCAATGTGCGCGGCTGGAACCGATCGGAGCTGTCCCCAAATCTGACCGAGGGTATTCCCCTGTGCCAAACGGTGGAAGATGCCTGCCGGTCGGCCGTGTGCCTGATGATGCTGCTGGATTCAACGGCGGTTGATGCGGTTCTCGAACAAATGGAACCCTTTTTGGAGGCCGGCCAATTGGTAATGGACATGAGCAGCTCAGACCCGACCCATTCCACGATCCATGCCCAACGGCTGGCAGCCAGAGGAATCGGCTGGATCGACGCGCCGGTTTCCGGCGGGCCGGAAGGTGCGGCTGCCGGCACCCTGGCAATCATGGCCGGGGGCGCAGCTGCGGATTTTGAAAGCGCAGGACCTGTGCTCAACATCCTGGGCGGCAATGTGGTGCATGTCGGGGGACCGGGCATGGGGCATGTCGTTAAAATCATCAACCAGGTGATTGTGGGGTTGACCATTGAGGCCGTGGCGGAAGGTTTGACCCTGGCTGAAAAATCGGGTGTTGACCCCCGGCTGGTCCAACAGGCCTTAAAAGGCGGTTTTGCCGACTCGAAAATTTTACAATTACACGGAACCCGCATGATCAAACGCAGCTACGTGCCGGGAGGTAAAGCCACCATCCAGCTCAAGGATTTAAGACTGGCCCAGGAGTTGGCAGAAGCAGCCAATGTCAGACTTCCTCACGTGCAGAGTCTGATAAGGTTTTATGAGAAGCTTGTCGCCCAGAAGGATGGGGAATTGGACCATTCGGCCATCCACAAACTACTCTGGACTTAACCACGCCCTGGCGCCATTTATCATCCATTAGGTACCGGTGGTGCTGGTCTGCCTTGCAAACTGTCGGAAACAAGGCGCCCAAGAAACGTCGCAAACGGCGTGATGTCCTGTTCCACGCTCGCGCTCTCCAATGCAGCCAGGTAGGCGTCTCGCTTTTGCAGTGGAACAACGGTCCAAGGAAATCCCAAAATCCTTACAACCATGTTTTTGACCCTGAAAAGAGCACTCTAAGACTGTATAACGACTATTTTTGGAATATTTAATTTTGACGAAATCGTAAAAAGTCCGAATTCGTCATGCCGGACTTGATCCGGCATCCAGAACATACTGATATTACTGGATTCCGGCCTTCGCCGGAATGACGCCTTAAAGGGATAAATGAAGAGGTGTTTTGGATCTTAGAGCGATCTTTTTTAATTCCCAGTCACGCAAACGCTGTTACCTCAATTTCACCCTCTTTCTGCATCGCCTGCCAAAGATCATATTGTGTCTGCTGAATCAACCAGCTTTCGGCACTGCCCCCAAAGGCTTTAGACAGCCTGATAGCCATTTCCGGTGATATCCCGAACCGGCCATTGAGCAACGCTGAAAGCGTTTTCCGGGATACGCCAAGCCCATTTGCGGCTTCGGTTACGGTTAACCCCAAAGGCTTTAGGCAGAACTCACGGATAACTTCCCCAGGATGCGGTGGATTGTGCATAACCATATTTGCTGCCCCTTTTAATGATAATCAAGATAATCTATATTAACGGATTTGTTATCCTCAAATCGGAAAATAACTCGCCAGTTTCCGGACACTGACACGGCCCAAAAGCCTTTATAATCACCCTTTAACGGGTGCAGATGAAGTCCCGGCAAGTCCATATCTTGCGGAGATTGGCCGGCGTCAAGTCGGGCTAATATCAATCTTAAGCGTTTAAAATGTTCCGGTTTTACGCCTTGCTGGCTTCCTGTATCATAGAGTTTTTTGAGACCTTTATGCCGGAAACTCTTTATCATCATCTATTTGTAACCCGGCTATGGGCAGGTGTCAAGTTAAATCTGATTTTTGTCCCGAAGACCCCTGGGGAAAGCACATAAATTTGGAGGCACCTATCGAACGCACATGGTTAATAAAAGCGTTGAGGATAGTCCCCATTCAGGTACTTGCGGGCATCATAGTTGTAAAGCCCGGATGAGCCATCGTATTCCTGGTCGGTGAACCTGTAATCGGTGACCGAGGTCCCGGTGTGCTCGCCTTGGTGTCATCCTAAGTATCGTCCTGAACGGAAACCTCCCGGCTGCTTCAGATGGCGATACAGCTTTGAACAAGACTGTCGAGATCTTTTATTTTACTTCCGTCGAAGTATATATCGCCGCTGCGATTCAATTGAAGGGCGCCGTATGATGAGCGCGTGTTTGCGGGGAACTTCTCGAGCATGAAAAAAACGGCACCGGGCAGCACTTTAGCGGGCTCATCAAAAATCTGGGGACAACCCACATCACAAACGCCGCCGAGGATTTTATCAATCGCACCAAGATTGATATGGTCCAATGCGGTCTGCAAGCCGGCCAGCCCGGTCGGGCGCTGTTCGGTAATGACATAATTGATGCCGGTAAGCCCGAAGCGGATCGCGGCTTCCCCCAGAAAGCCGTTGGCCAGGGTGTAGGAAAACAGGCCCGGACTGGCCTGGGATCCTCTATCCGGAATTACGGTTTTATAGTAGTCGACATCGGTTCCCAGGCATCCATAGAAAGTGGAGGCAACCATGCCGATATCCCGTTCCCGGGTCCATTCGGCCATCCCCGCATCTTTCAAAGCCAGAGCAGTGGCCGTCAACCCCAGCCGGGAATAGGGGTCCATACGCCTGAAATTGGGATACGGCTTTTTAAACATACCGGCAGGATTAATTTCGGGCAGCGGTCCCTGGGGCATGTTAAAGCCCAGGTGTTCCCGGCCGCGCCCCAGGCCGGCTGCCGTCACCCAGCCGATTCCGGTAATTTCAGCACCCATTGTGGCCTTATCTCCCTAATACAAGTGCGGCATTGACTCCGCCAAAGCCTGAATTGGTTGTTAACAGATAGTCGCCGGAAACAGCCTGCGGCCCGGAGCTTACCTGACCCTCGGCACCTTTTTCCGGGTTTGAAAACCCGACGGTGGGAGGCGTCATCCGGGTGGAGAGGGTTTTGAGACCCAGGATGATCTCCAACCCTCCGGCCGCTCCCAGGGTATGGCCGATGGCGCCTTTGATGGAATACATGGGCAGCTTGCGCTCGCCAAACACCTGCCGGAAAGCAGTGAGTTCCATTAAGTCATTGAAAACCGTGCCGGTTCCATGGGCACTGATGGCCGCAATGTCTTCCGGTTTTCTGCGGGCCGACTTCAGTGCCCGGTCAACGGCCTGGACCAGGCCGCGGCCACTTTTGGCAGGGGCCGTAATGTGGGTGGCGTCATTGGAAATGCCCCAGCCGAGCACGGTGCCCAGTTGATCGCGATTTTCTCGCCGCGCCCGGGCGGCACTCATTAAGAGCAGGGCAGCGGCACCCTCTCCAAGCGAGAGTCCTTGGCGGTCGCGGTCAAAGGGCCGGCATGCAAATGGCGACAGCGCTTTTAGCGATGAAAAGCCCGAAAAGTGGTATTCCGTTATCAGGTCCCCGCAACACACCAGCACGGCCTCGGCCCGGCCGGCTTCAATCAGGGCCGCGCCATGGGCCACCGCAATGGTAGACGAGGCACAGGAGGCGCTGACACAAGTACCGTTGCCGGTCAGGCCGAACCTGGCACTGGCGATATCCGCTATGGAAGCAAGCAAGATATCCCGGAATCCGGCAGGTTTGCCGCGACAAAATGACTCCAGGTTATCGGCGCCCGACTTTATGGTTGCGGTCATCAGCTCGGCATCGGACGGCACCGGCCCCATTCCGCGAAACAGGCGCTCCAGCAAATCCAGCAGCATGGATCGGTCGCCGGAGGATTTTAGATCATTGATGTGGGCGGCTATTTTGGCCTTATAGTGGTCCTGATCCACGGGGAAGCGTGTGATCGGCCGGATGGCGGTTTGCCCTGCCATGAGTCCCTGCCACAAGGACTCAAGGTTGTTTCCCAGAGCGGTAACCGCCGCGGCATCGGTAACAACAACCCGGCCGGATTCTTCAATTTTCAAGTTATCAACACCCACGCATCACCTTTAGAAAACCGATAATTTATTAATATTTCTAACCGTTCGCAAAAGGAGAATTTTAAATACATCCCTTTGGGCATTTTGGGAAGTTCTAAAAGAATCGCCCGATCATTAATATCATCGAATTCATCCCCCGATTATCGTCGTGCAATCCGGCATTCGAGATGTGAGAGATCCGAACCGCGCCGAAAAACGGAGGGCCGGAATTCAATTTGAATTCGGTCCCGATTCCAGCCTGGGGATAAAAATTAAACCGTGATCCCTGGCCTTCGACATGAAAGTCCATATAGATCACACCGATGCCACCTTCGATATAAGGACTCCAGCGCTGGCTGGAAATAAAATCCAGGTAATACGGGGCCATCATACCGACCGAAACCATGGCACGGGTTTTGGGGGATGTTATCAGGCCGGCGGTGCCTTCCACTTTCCAGCGCAGAGCTTCCGGTGCCCAATGATGCCACACCTTATCATAATCCCACATGACAAAGCCCGATAGCTGAGCAAAATTGATATTTTCATCGGGATCGAATGTATCGCCCAGCACCACAGCCATCCCATAGCGCGTCGGAATTTTGCCCACCTCTTCGTCACCGCCGCGGGCGGATCTCGATGGACCAAACAAAACCAGCAGCACCATAAGCCCTGAGAGCAGTTTTATTATTCCGGTGTTCAACATGCCGTCTGCCTGCAAGAAAAATCGCCAAGTTTAGGTCCAAAAATCCAACTGTCAATTCTTATCTTCGCATCTCCGCTTTTAGCGAACCGGCGAGCGATAATTGAATTCCAGAATCAGGTCATACAGCAAATCAGCCTCAAAGGCGAGCATTTATACAGCGGTTATTCGTTTTCAGGCCATGGTAATGGGCCCATGATCTGCCGGGTCAGGCCTGAACGGGGTCCCGCTTCGTATCCCCATAGCCTTTCAGAAAAAAAGAAATGTGATCTAAATTGATGGGATCCCCCACTTCTGGCTGCAGTCAGCAATCTGGCCATCACCGCTAAATACGCTCAAAACCATCACGAAATCGATAACGGCTTTTTAAGCAGGATTTCACGAATTCCGTTACGGTAGCGAAGGGACTTGACAATACTGAAGCCGGTTAACATAGATATAAGGGCCCGGTTGTGGCGACAGTGCCAGGCTAGATTTAAATGGGGCTGGACACGAAAGCTTATTCGGTAACCGGATTGAATAATAAAAGAGTTTACCCGGGCGGATGAGGGTGGCTTTTCAAAAGCGGTCATCATCAGCAGCCCCCCCGGCTGCAACATGGAAAGACACAGCTCCAGCAGTTGGCATACCTTATTATCGTCCAGGTGATCGCAAAGATCCCAGAGATGGATTCCATCAAAAAATCTGACCGGGTAGTCGAGATGCCGCCAGGCATTGCGGGAGTGACGCGCTACACCTTGCTCCCGGATCAATCGTAAAAACATGTCGCACACATAAAGTCTTCTCAAGCGACTCGCAAAAAACATGATATTCTCTTCACACACAGGTCCCATGTCAAGCATCTGGCTATCCCGTAGCCCTTGAAGCGGGTTTAAGAACAGCCCGAGAATCTCGCTGGTGTAGCTTGCCGGGCCCAACTCAGTCTTTGGATCTGTGTGGCCCGCCGGGGTTGAAGTCGCCAATAATCAGGTCTCCTTTTTAGCGCCGGTCGACGGCGCGCCCGGTGCCTTACCGGTTTCAGGAGCAGCAGTTGCGTTGGGCTTCTGAGCGCTGGTGGATCTTCGGTTCGGCTCCCGATCCAGTTCGATCACCCCTTTGATATAGGCACCGTCCTCAATCGAAATACTTTTGGCCTTGATCTCTCCATAAAAATCAGCCTCCCGGGTAACTTCAACTTTTTCATGGGATTTAATATTTCCTCTGAACTCGCCGCTGACACTTACATTGCGCGCATTAATTTCACCCTCCACCTGCCCGTTGGGACCGACCCTGAAATTATGTTTTTCCAGGTTGATGCTGCCTTTCATCGAGCCCTCGATCTCTAGATTTTCCTCACCCCGGATGCTGCCTTCGATGGAGATATGTTCACCGATGATGGTCTTTTCTTCTCTGGCAGTTGAGCCTGACAGAAAGGCTGCGTTTTTGCTTTCACCGGGTCTGTCCGGAGAAAACCCTTTACCACTTTCATTTGTTTTACTTTTTCCTAACATGGGGCCTCCAATAGTAGTTATTTGTTATTGGTTATTGGTTGGACGCTGCTCCACTGGGCAGTAATTTTTCATTTAGGAGTATTGGAGTACTAGAGTGCTGGAGTACTGGAAAAATCTGGAACTCATTTTACAACACTCCACTGCTCGGTCACTCCCCTCCTCCATCGAATGGAACAAGAGCTTCAGCCTGCCCTGAACTCTTCTTTGGGTTAGCTTATTTTATTGTTTCAGCTTCTCCTCCACCCACTCCAAGCCCAACTCCATTAACTTTCCGCGATTGGGCCGGCCGGTTTCAGGATCACAGTTGATCATCTCGTAGTACAGAGCTATGGCTTTATTGAAATCTTCCTCTGCAAATATCTTTTTACCGGATCCGGGGCCGTCCGGTTTAGGGTCAAAAAGCCGCGCAGGCAGACGGTCATCTTTAATCGAAAATCCTTCCCGGCTGTTAAAAGCCCGGGCCAGCATGGAACCTCTCTCGGCAGCCCGCATCAGTTCATAGAGACTGGCATTCCAGCCTGTCACGGCATTTAAGGATTGAACCATGACATCCAGCGGCATCACCCCCCGGGGAGCATAACCAAAGACACACAATCCTAAAGCATCCATCATCCGCCACAGTTTTTCCAGCTGCAGGTAGCCCCGAACTTTTTCATTGGTAATCTCGGTGGCAGGCATGGGGTTGTAAATGCCCAGGGGCTTAACCGATTTAAACATGGAGGAGTTTTCGTCGGTAAACATGGTATCATGGGCGGCGGTCATATGATCGGCGCCGTAGGTGCTGATCGCAAAGCCGATTCCCACTCCGACTTTTACGCGCGGATCGTGCATGGAAATCTCCTGGCCTTTGACCGAAAGGCTGCAGGGCTGGCCTTCAACCCCCCATTTTTCAGCCAGCCGGGCAGACCCCTGCGCCAGCAGATCACCGAACCCTTCCCGCCGCGCGGTTAATTCTAACAGCCGGATCATCAGATCGGCATCACCGAAACGCAGCTGCAAACCACCGGTGTCCTCAGCGGTAATGACACCTTCCTGAAAACATTCACAGGCAAAGGCAATGGTCATTCCGGCGGTTATGGTATCCATGCAGTAGCGGTTGCAGATCTCATTGCCTTTGGCAATGGCTTTCAGATCAACAATATTAAGGTTGGTTCCCAGGGCCGCAATGGTCTCGTACTCAGGTCCGCCATAGCGTGAATCTATGCCATATTTAGGATCATCCAGTGCAATGCCGCGCTTGCATTGGATCGGGCAGGAATAGCAGCCCTTGCGCTTTTGAAGCAAGAGCGTGTTGTAGGTATCGCCGCTGACCGGGGTGGCATCGTCAAGCGCACTGCGCCTGAAGTTATCCACGGGTAAGGCCCCTGCGGCAGACAGCAGTTCAGGAAAACCGGTCGTACCATAAGTATGCAGTGCTTCTCCCAGAGGATTGTCGCGGAAGGTGCCGGCATAATTCTTCGCTGTCCGGTTCAGGAAATTGCGGTCGAAAAAATTGATCTTTGCAGATCCCAGGGCGGCTACCGCCCGCAGATTTTTTGAACCCATCAGAGCGCCAAATCCGTTGCGACCGTTAAAATGACCCAGGTTGTTGGTAATGTTGGCAAAAAGGACCTGGTTCATTCCCGCAAGACCGGTCTGGGCCACTCTGATTTTGCTGCTGCCCAGTTCATCCCGAATGGCATCTTCAACTTCTTTCGAACCCAATTGATAGATGGGGGTCGCATCTTTAATTTCGGCTTGGCCGTCATTTACAAAGAGATATACGGGTGTTTCGGATCGTCCGCCAAACACCACGGCGTCAAAACCGGCCTTCTTAAGCTCCGGTCCGAAAAAGCCGGCGGCTTCCGACTCGGCTGCCGTTCCGGTAAGCGGAGACTTCCCGACCGCGGCAAATCGGCAGGAGGCTGCCAGAGGAGATCCCGTCATTACGCCGGTGGCCAGTACGAGGATATTTTCCGGTGATAATGGATCAACCCGCGGTGGTACCATTTTCATCAGGTAGTGGTAACCAATTCCCCTGCCTCCCAGGTAGCTTCGAAAAAAAGCCTCATCCTTGTCTTCTATATCAATCTTGCGGTTTGTTAAATCAACATGCAGTATCCTGCCGGTGTACCCGTAGTTCATACTAATACCTCCATCAGGGGGCGCTTGTGTTTATGAAAATTATTTCCGATTCCCAGCGGTTGGAGGTTAGAGGTTGGAGGTTTGAGGCTGAAAGGTCAGAATTAAAATGCCTCAATCCTCTTTTGCCTCCAGCCTAAAGCGAAGCGATCCTCAAACCTCAAACGGCCAAAGGCCAAACCTCAAACCTCAAACAACCAAAGGCCTTGCCTCAAACCCTGAACCTCTGAACCTTTGAACCCGTATATAAACTTATGGTTATTTAGATGTGTGGAGTCGAGTATAGGATAAAGATCCCGCCATGTCAAAAGATCGATGCGCCCGGCAGGCAGGAAAACTCCAGATTGTCTGAAACCAAATGTTTGCCAAAAACCACAACATATTGTGGCTTTTTTTGCTTGACCCCCAAAGAACCCTTCACTATACTTTCCTCGATATTCGTATTTCCAAATATAAGGCTATGTCTTGGGTGGGAGGTATCGGAGATGCCAGTTACGAGATTATTTAAATACATCTCACTTTTTTTTCTTCTTATCACCCTGCCGACAGCCTGCGGGACTACCAAAAGCATGACGGTAGCAGCAACCGCATCGCTGCTGGAAGATGTTGCCAGGGCTTCCTACAAGCAATCCGACTTGAAGCTGATCCGCGAAGGCATGCCGTCCTATTTGATGTTGATCGACGGCATGGTTGAAGCCCTGCCCGACAACAAACGACTGCTCATCACCGCCGCCCAAAGCTATGCATCCTATGCATCGGCATTTATCCAGGATGAGGACAAAGCCTATGCCATCACTTTGTATGCCAGGGCCAAAACGTATGCCTTAAGAGCCCTGGAGCAAAACGGTTTTAAAAACCCGCTGTCACAACCCTTTGATGATTTCGAAAGCGGCCTGCAAAAAACAAAGAAAAAGGATGTCCCTTATCTTTTCTGGACAGCATCCTGCTGGGGCAGCTGGATCAGCCTGAACCGGGGGTCCATGGAAGCTATGGCCGAACTGCCCCGGGTGGAATCGATGATGAAACGGGTGCTGGTGTTGGACGAAGCCTTTTATTACGGGGGAGCGCACATCTTCATGGGAATTTTGGAAGCATCCAGGCCCCGGATTGCCGGCGGTGACTTAGACATCGCCCGGGGGCATTTTCTAAAGGCAATTGAGCTGGGGGATGGCAAATTTTTAATGACCAAGGTCTATTTTGCCGACTATTATGCCAAAAAAGCCTTTGACAAAGAGCTTTACATTTCGACTCTGGAAGATGTTCTGAAAACCCCGGCTGATATCGAGCCGGAGTTAACCTTGTTTAATTCAGTGGCCCACACCCGGGCCAAAAAAATGATCGACGAGGCAGATGACTATTTTTAGAGCAATGGGAGAGACTTCATGAAAATAAAAGCATTATACGGCGTTGCCCTTGCAGCGCTTATCCTAATTACCACAGGTGGTGATGCAGTTTCGCAAACGACGGTCATCAAACTGGCCACTCTGGCACCGGAGGGAAGCGCCTGGACTGAAATATTCAATGGCTTGAATGCCGAATTGAAGGAAAAAACGAACAACGGGGTTCAGCTGAAAATCTATCCCGGCGGCGTCCTGGGCGATGAAAAAGATATGATTCGCAAAATGTTCGTCGGACAAATTCAAGGTGCTGTTCTGACATCCGCAGGTATGTCAACCATATTCAGCGAAATGGATGTTTTTCAAATTCCCTTTCTTTTCCAAACCTATGACGAGGTGGATTATGTATTGAAAAAAATGGACGGCTTTTTCAAAAAAGGCTTTGAGGACAAGGGCTACATCCTTCCGGCCTGGTCCGAGGGTGGATTTATTCGGTTGCTGTCCACAAAACCGATAGCCTCGCTGGAAGATTTGAGACAGGCGAAGGTCTGGACCTGGGAAGACGCCCCGATGGCCAAAGCAATTTTCGATGAGGCCGGCATTTCCGCGATTCCCTTATCGTTGCCCGATGTGCTGGTGGGCCTGCAAACCGGGTTGGTTGATGTAGTATACGCGCCGCCGTCCGGAGCCATTTCTTTGCAGTGGTTCACCAAGACCAAATATATGACAGATATTCCCTTAATGTATCTGATCGGCGGCATTGTTATTAAAAAGAACATTGTTGAAAAACTGTCGCCTGCTGACCGGCAAATACTGCTGGAACTCTGTCCAAAATACATGGATCAATTAAAACTTGAGGTCCGCAAAGAAAATCAGGAGGCCATCAAGGTCATGGTCAGACATGGCGTCAAGCTTATCCGGCCGTCCGAGGAGCAGATCAAAGAATTCAAGGATGTTTCCATCAGAGCCATGAACCGCCAGATTGGAAATAGCTTTTCCAAAGGCATCAAAGATGAAGTCATCGGTTATGTCGAGGAGTATCGGATGACAAAAAAATAGTACCGAAGGCAGATAAATTTTGGTTGCTTTGAGGGAGGTGCGATTATTTAAACGTCTAAAACTCGAAGCACGAATTCCGAAATCCGAAACAAATTCAAAATTCAATATTCAAATTTTCTAAACAGATCGATAACCGATTTGATCATGAATAGTTCATCGTTTTGGTCATTGGAATTTTCGGATTTAAGATTTGTTTCGACCAAATTTTAAAATCAGGCGTGTTTCGGATTTCGAATTTTTTTGAGGATAATCTATGAACATCTGGAATAAACTGGATACCGGAATCAGCCGGCTGGAAACGGTCCTGGTTACCATCCTGCTGACACTGATGATCATAATGGCGTTTTCTCAGATAGTACTGAGAAATTTTTTGGCCACCGGCATCGATTGGGGTGATGCCCTGGTCCGCTATCTGGTGGTCTGGGTAGCGTTTATCGGAGCCGCCGTCGCTACCAGGGAGGGTAAACATATCACCATTGATCTCCTCGCACGCTGGCTTACCGGCACCCGTAGCATTGCCATTCAGGCCCTATCCTGTTTTTTTTCTGCTGTTATCTGCGGTCTGCTGACCGTGGCCGCCGCTAAATTTATCGGGTTTGAAGCTCAAATGGGCAGCAGCACTTTTTTAAATCTTCCCGTCTGGGTGCCGGAGCTCATCATCCCTGTCACTTTTGGATTGATGACCCTGAGGTTTCTGATGGGAATGTTCGGGGAAATCGGGGAAATGCTCCTCGGGCGCAGTCGCAACCAGGAGGGTTAGATCCGATCATCACCTTTAAGGGCAAGTTTGGGTTTGGTCCCGATTTTTGGTTTCAGGTGTCAGGTGTCAGGGTTTAGACGACAGTGGACGGATTCCTGAGGACCGCATTCTGCATTGTCTATCTGTCTTATGACCTCTGTCAACTTTTTCCTGACACCTGAAACCTGAAACCATAATTGCAATAAGATCAAGACAGACTAACCCCTAAGAATTAACGAGACAGTTTTGCCCGGGAGAATGACGGAAACCAATGACCACACTTCTGATAATCATTTTCTTTCTTGCGCTCCTGCTGATCGGCGTCCCTATCTTTGTGATCATTTCCGGGCTGACCCTTTACTTACTTTTCTCAAGCCAGATCGACATTTCGGCTCTCATTATCGAGATGCATCGCATGGCCACCACACCGGTGCTGGTGGCGATACCACTGTTTACGTTTGCCGGATACTTGCTCTCGGCCAGCGGGGCACCGCAACGACTCATCCGGCTGTCCAATGCCTTTCTGGGCTGGTTGCCCGGTGGGTTGTCCGTAATAGCCCTTTTGACCTGTGCGGTATTTACCACCCTGACCGGTGCCACGGGCCTGACGATCATCGCCCTGGGAGGCATCCTGCTACCGGCCATGATGCGCGGACGGTATCCGGAAAAGTTTTCCCTGGGGCTGTTGACTACATCCGGCACCCTGGGGCTGCTCTTTCCCCCGAGCCTGCCGCTGATCATATACGCCATCGTCGCCAAGGTTCGAATCGATCACCTGTTTATCGCAGGGCTTTTACCGGGCTTGCTGCTGGTTTTATTGCTTTCGGCGTTTTGTGTTTACAAGTCCGTCAGGACGGATGTACCCAAAACCAGATTTCAATTTAAGGAGCTCTCCGGGGCCGCCAGACAAATCCTCTGGGAGCTTCCATTGCCCTTTGTGGTGCTGGGGGGAATATACAGCGGGTACTTTGCCGTCAGTGAAGCTGCCGCCCTTACGGCGGTTTATGTATTAATAGCGGAAGTCGCCATCTACCGGGATGTTCGAATTCGACAACTTCCTGAAATTATGAAAAAAAGCATGATTCTGGTTGGCGGGATATTAATTATTCTGGGCGCGGCCATGGGCCTGACAAACTATCTGGTCGATGCCGAAATTCCCATGCGCCTGTTGGATTTTTTAAAGGCCAATATCGAAAGTCGTGTCGCTTTCCTGGTGGTGCTCAACATTTTCCTTCTGGCGGTAGGATGTACCATGGGTATATTCTCCGCCCTGGTGGTCGTTGTCCCGCTTCTCGCGCCCATTGCCGAAGCCTACGGTATCGACCCGATCCATCTGGGCATCATCTTTCTTGCCAATCTTGAAATCGGGGCATCCATTCCCCCGCTGGGAATCAACCTTTTTATTGCCAGTATGCGTTTTGAAAAGCCGATTCTGCGGCTTTATCTTGCCTCCCTGCCCTTCATCGCCATTTTGCTGCTGGCACTGACAATTATTACCTATGTGCCGTGGATGAGCCTGGCACTAATAAAATGAGGGTCGGAGGTTCACGCTTCTACTGGACACTCAGCTCTTTCTCCCCCTTGAGTTTGATTTCCCTAATCGATGCGAGGATTTTGGATGGCAAGCCAGGAACATGGTGTGTGTCGATAATGTGTTTCAGTTTTTCTTGAATACGTTGGGCGGTGTCCTTGGATCCCTCCCGCAGCCAGGCTTCGTATGGCTGTCGGGTCATAATGCTCGGCCGCCAAAGTTCACGTCTGAAATGTTCAACGGTATGGTCTTGTTGCAGGAAATGCCCTCCCGGACCAACGGCGGCTATCACCTCCCGAGCGAGGGTTTCTTTGCTTACCTCGGTGCCCCTCAGAAACCGTTTGACCATACCGACAATGTCGTTTCCCAGCACCAGTTGCGCCGGAGAGCAGACCATGGCCATATCCATGTATCCAACGTCGTGAATAAGATTCAGCCCTGCCAATCCCTGGACCAAAATTGAAAAGGCACTTTCAGCCCCGGCCTGGGCGTCAACAACCTTGGCATCCGTGGAGCCTGCCAGACCCCAGGTGGGCAACCCGAAGGACCGGGCCACTTCTGCTTGAACCGCTAGCCCGAGGCTCGTTTCCGGACTCCCCTCGCTGGAAAGGCCCGATGCCATATCCGGAACACCTACGTTGCCGCTCAAAAAACATGGGCAACCCGGTTGGCGAAGCTGAGCAAGAACCAGACACATCAGCGCTTCGGCTGTCAGCTGTGCCACAGCCCCCGCCAGGGTTACCGGAGAGGTGGCGCCGACAAGGATGGAAGAACCGGGGATTTGAGGCATGAAAAGGTCGGCGGCAATGAACAGGCGGTCAACCACGTATGGGGGGAAGACCAGCGGCGAAATGGGTTCCGGATAAGCTATTAAAAAAGGACGCTCCCTTAGGTTATCAAGACCGCCGGCCACTTCAGCAGCCATTTCATAGACCAGTTCGCACCCGCGCGTACTGTAGGCCAGAAAAACCATTGGCTTGGTGGTGTTTGTCACGACTGCTTCAAATTCGTGTAAATCGGCGGCGATGGCCGGTACATCCTGGGCCGAACCCATCGGCATGACCCAATCGATGTTCGGCAGGGCATCGGCTATGCGGGCTGCCAGGGCGATATCTGCGATTGTCGTCGGCCGTATTTCGCCAGTCACTGCGTCCATGGTATTGGGACTGCCGGTACTGGTTCCGTAGTAGCTTTTACGACCTTCTACTTCAAGCGCCGGGGAACCGTTGCGGTCGTAAATGGTAAATCCCCTGGGAGCCGTTGCGAGGCATTGTCTTACGATATACTCCGGAACTTTGACGGTTTCATTCTCGACGATTGCCCCCTCCCGCCGGAGCATCTGGCGTGCCTTTTCGTGCAGGACCTTGAAACCGACTTTTTCCATTATAAAAAAGACGGTCCGCTTTATCTCTTCGACCTGATCGTCCGTCAGCACCCGAAAACTTAAAGAACTGCTGTTTTCAAAACATGCCTGAACCATATATCCATTTCCCTTTATCTAGCGGTTGTCAAAAAAACGTTCCACTAAGATTCCACCGCGTCCTTTGGTTCATAATCGCTGAAAAACCTCACGTGTTCCATAACCAGTGCCCGGACATCAGCGAACCGATCATTGAGGAGGGCCTCGATGATTTGTTCCCAATCGCTGAAAGCCCGATTGACATAAGCCTTGTCAACGGGCTCAAACTTATAAGAAGGCATAACCAGAAGATCGTGTATGGTTTTTAAAATGATGGCGTACAAAGTGTTGCCGCTGAATTTGGCAAGCTTGAGATGCAGCTGGCTTTCCACTTCCAGGATTTCATCATAGAGCGGCGGGTCATGATTCAACAGGGTTTTGCCCTTGGAAAGAAGTTTCTCCAGTTCTTTAAAATCATCTTTTGATGCCCTTTTGGCAGCAAGTTCAGCAACCTGCCCTTCAGCCTGAATCCGGAATTCGGTAAGATTTTCCATTGAGACTTTTTTCTGGCGGATCAACAAATTGAGACTGTCACTGACCTGGTTGGGTACGTTATCGATGATGAAGGCACCACCCTTGGAGCCCAACCTTACCTGGATCAAGCCTTTTTGTTCCAGAATGCGCAATGCCTCCCGCAAAGTTCGCCGACTGACATTAAACAATCGAATGACCTCCCGTTCAGGGGGGAGTTTATGGCCGGGTTTGAGGCGACCGGACAGGATGGCATCTTCGATTTGCTTGGCGACGGCGTCGTATGTGCGGGTAGGCTGGATAGCTGTAAAATAATTCATAATGGTACTTATATCCTGACTAAATTATAAATGGTAGAATCATTACATGATTAGTATTATATAATAATATTTGTCAAGTTTTAATTAAACAATCTAAAAGTAAAGATAACACCAGAAAAAATAGTCATAATAGATAACAATATATTTTTATAATATATTATTATGTTCTAGGTTGCTCCAAATACCATTTTTTTTGAATACCTGGAGAAAATATTTGTATTCCTTTTTCCTGTATGATAACGAAAGAACGAATATATCTATTGGTGGTACCAAATTAATATTTATTTTAAAATTCCGGCAATCTGATCCGTTCCAGGAAAAAATTATGTTCAGCAAACCATCACGGCTATGGACCCAGGCTGCACTCAAAAAGGCTTACGACGCGGTCGTTATCGGCGGAGGGGTCCACGGTCTGGCTGCGGCCTACTTTCTGGCTAAAACCTATGGTTTGAACGATGTGGCGGTAATCGAAAAGAACCACATCGGCTATGGGGGGTCAGGGCGCAACACAACCATCGTTCGCTCCAATCAACGCTCCAAAGAAAATATCCCGCTTTATAGCGAAGGACTCAAACTATGGCCCCGGCTCATCGCCGAGTTGGATTTTAACATGATGTTCGTTCAGTGCGGCCTGCTGGATCTGGCCCATTGTGAGGAAACCCTCAACAGCCTCCGCGTGGCGGTTCTGACCGACCAGTTCCTCGGCATAGAGAATCAGATTATCGATGCCGGGCAATGCAAGGAGATTGTACCGCAGCTGGATATCTCAAGCCGTTCGAGGTGGCCGATTCTAGGGGGCATGTATCATGCGCCGGGAGGAACGGTGCGCCACGATGCCGTTGTCTGGGGCCTGGCCAAGGGGGCGTCACAACTGGGCGTCCACATTCATCAGCAAACGGAGGTCACGGGTATCCGGATCCGGCAGGATTCTGTTGCCGGAGTCGACACCGATCGCGGCTACATCAAGACACCGCGTGTTCTTAACGCCACAGGCGGTTACAGTCCGTTGATTTCAGCCTTGGTGGGGCTGCGCCTGCCCATTCATGTCCTGCCGATGCAGGCGATTGTGTCCGAACCCCTGAAACCTTTTTTAAATACGGTCATCTCATCCATCGATTATGACTTTTTCAGCAACCAGACCCTGCGCGGTGAAATCGTGTGCGGCTCGGACATGGATCATTGGCCCCGATACACAACATCCACTTCGGCCCATTTCCTCAAACATCAGGCGGAGATTATGACCGAGGTCATGCCCTGCCTTAAAAGTATCAAGTTCATGCGCCAATGGGCCGGATTGACCGACATGACTCCGGACATGGCCCCAATATTGGACGGCAACGACCCTGTCCGGGGTTACTTCATGGATGTGGGCTGGGGCTATTTCGGCTTCAAGTCAGGACCAATTGCCGGCCGTTACATGGCCCGCTTTATCGCCACCGGTCAGCGCCCGGATATATTGCAGCCATTTAAACTCAGCCGCTTCAAGCAGCATTGCTTTATCGGTGAAACAACCCGGCCGACCTTTTATGGCCCCTGGAACTAGGAGTCTGCCGCCATGTCAACGACCATAACCTGCCCTGTCTGCGGCCGCCGCAATGTCTATGAGTTTCGCTTCGGGGGAGAAAACCGGGGTCCAAGACCGTTTGACCATGAGGCCACCCCGGATGAATGGTACAACTATGTCCACCTGCGTACCAATGCCGCCGGCCCCCAGCAGGAGTGGTGGTTCCACCGGGACGGTTGCGGTATCTGGTTCACTACCTGGCGGGATGTCACCCTCGATCTTGAAGTCGAGGTGAAGGAAAATAAAAAATGAGTCGCAGATTATCGGGACCTGCCCTTCGGATAGATCCGAATCGGAAAATCAGTTTTAACTTCAACGGACGGCCCATGCAGGGCCTAGCAGGAGATGCGGTTGCCACCGCCTTGTATGCCAACGGTGTCCGCATATTTTCTAGAAGTTTTAAATACCATCGTCCCCGGGGACTGTACAGCCTGGATGGGGAGTCATCCACCTGCATGGTGCAGATCGATGGGATACCCAATCAAAAAGCTGAGATTACCTTTCTGCGGGAGGGAATGGACGTTCAACCCCAAAATGTACTCGGCTCTCCGGACTGGGATTGGCTGGCGGCGTCCGAGCGGTTGGACTGGGCCATGCATCCCGGATTTTACTACAAGGTTTTTCATAAGCCCTGGCGATTGTGGCCGTTTTTCGAAAAGCTTCTGCGCCGGGCGGCCGGACTGGGACAGCTCAATGAGCACGGGCACCCCGGCACTTTTGAAAACTTGTTTCTGAACTGCGACGTCTGTGTGATCGGTGGCGGTCCCGCCGGCATATCGGCCGCCCTTGCAGCCACTGAAGCAGATTTGCGCGTCATCCTGTTGGAATCCCGGCCCCATCTGGGTGGTTTTTACGACTGGCGGGTAGCCCGGTCGCCGTGGGAAAAGCCCTTTTACCTGCGCGGCCATGAGCTTTCTAAAGCCGCTGCCAGTCATTCCTCCATCCGGGTTTTCAACCGGACCCACCTGACGGGTATTTTCAGTGACAATCACTTAACGGCGATTCAAACAGGCCAATCGGGCGATTCCTTTGATGAACGCTACCTGGAGATCCGTGCCGCCAGCGTGGTCGTTGCCACCGGTTGCGGTGAAAGGCCTCTGGTTTTCGAACACAACGAACGACCGGGTATCATGCAGTGCGGTTGCGCCCACCGGCTGGCCCGGACTTATGGGCTGCTGCCGGGCAAAAGGGCGGTGATGAGCATCAGCGATGATCTCATGCTGGAAGCAGCAATCGATCTGGCCGAGATGGGCCTGGAAATCGCAGCGGTGGCCGATTCCCGGCCGGACGATCATGATAGCCGTCTGGTCGACGCCTTAACCGGGCGCAATATTCCCTTTTTAAGGGGGTGGATGGCCGCCGAAGCCCGGGGGAAAAAGGGGATCACCCGGGTTCTTCTCACCAACGGGGCTCGGCCTGAGAAACGATGGTTTCCATGCGATCTGTTGATCGCCTCCGCCGGCCAGGCACCGGTAGCCGCACCCCTTTTAATGACCCGGACCGTATTTGGTCCTGACCCGGATACGGGGTTGCCGTTGCCCTTAAAACTTCCTCCCCGAATTCACGCCGCCGGGCGGCTGGTCGGCTGGGAGGACCCAAGGGGGATCGAGACCTCCGGTCGGCTGGCCGGTTTGAAAGCGGCGGCCGACTGCGGATTTTCTTTGTCCCAAGCGATCAGAAAAGCTGAAAAAAGACTGCAGGATTTTCCGCGACCCAAAAGCCGCCGGATGGTGGTCCGCGCCCCGGGCCATGGCCACAAGAGCTTTGTCTGCTTTGACGAAGACGTAACGGTCAAAGATATCCAGCGCACATCGGATGAAGGCTTTGACACGGTGGAGTTGTGCAAGCGATACGCCACCGTCGGGATGGGACCCAGCCAGAGTGGTATTCCGGGTGACAATTTACCCTTAGTGCTGGCCGAGCATCAGGGCAAATTGCCGGGTTCCTTCTCCCCTTCCCGAATTCGCTCACCCCTGCGGCCGACATTGCTGGGAGCATTGGCCGGAAAAAATTTTCATCCCATCAAACAGACGCCCCTGGCGGAGATTCAGCAGCGGCTGGG